>Ga0233447_1000128_pt1 | contig 99490 bp, 86 predicted proteins | sample SI_124_October20_3_FD_183014 | JGI IMG/M metagenome (GOLD analysis project Ga0233447, IMG submission 183014) | Seawater microbial communities from Saanich Inlet, British Columbia, Canada - SI_124_October2016_135_MG | ecosystem: Environmental > Aquatic > Marine > Inlet | place: Canada: British...
AACCCAAGACATCGATGCCGACGGCGTGGATGATGTATTCATTGGCTCGCCAGACGCAAGCACCAACGGCCTGTACGCAAACGGATTCATCCGCGCAGTCTCTGGAGCCACGGGCAACACGGTTTGGCAAATGGACGGGACGCAGAGTTATGAATCCCTCGGGCACTCACCCACCACAACCCAAGACTTTGATGCCGACGGTGTGGATGATGTCTTCATTGGCTCGCCATCCGCAAGCACCAACGGCCTGTCGTACAACGGATACATCCGCGCAGTCTCGGGAGCCGCGGGCAACAACATTTGGCAAATGGACGGGACGCAGAATTCGGAATACCTCGGGCACTCACTCGCCCCAACCCAAGACCTCGATGCCGACGGTGTGGATGATGTACTCATTGGCTCGCCAGAGGCAAGCACCAACGGCCTGTCATACAACGGAACCATCCGCGCAATCTCAGGTAAAATTCAGCCCGGCATGACATCCAATTCCGACATGCTTTCCATCGGCCAAGGTGGGCAGATTAAATTTAATCTCGACTACCCCGACTCGGCTGCGTTTTACTACTACTCGTTTTTAATGAGCCAAACAAGCGGCGGAGTCAACATCCACGGACTGGATGTGCCGCTTGGTTATGACTTGTGGCTGGTGCGGTCATACACGGGCATTTACCCGGGCGGGCTGATCAACCCAACCGGATTCCTGAACCAAAATGGCGATGGGCAAGTAAAAATTCAACTCCCGGCAAACGCTATCCCCCCATCAATGGTGGGAAGCACTTTTTACTTTGCGACGATCGTCAAACTGGCGTGGGGCGATTGGGAATATTCGTCTGTCGCGGTGCCGCTGTTGCTGACGCCTTAACAACTCGCACCCATGGCGCATAAGTGCCAACTACTCACGCCAACCCAAGATGTATTGCTCTTGGGTTGGCGTTTCAGGTGAATCTTGCGGGCGTTTTGATTTAGGGTTGGCTTGCCACAGGCGCTTTAATTCATCAAGCGCAGCTTGGCCGGGCTCACCATGTCGCGCAAGCCAGCAACCGACGATCACGCCGGTGCGGCCAATCCCGCCCCAGCAATGGATGTAAACCGTCTCGCCATTATTAATCGCAGTATCAATGCAATCTAAAATCGTGGCCGTGTAAATCGTTGATCCGGGTGTGGAGACATCAGCAATGGGAAACGATTCGCGCCGCACGCCAAGCGCATGATGTTTTTCGAGCAATGCGTCATAGGGCTTCAAGCGGTCAAACTCAGTCGTCAAATCAATGAACACGCGCACGCCAGCCTCGACGAGCGCGTCAATCTTTTGTTGCGACTCGACTTCGTCAAATGTGCGCGGATATTCGCCGGCCAATATTTTTTTAGGCGCGGCCCAGTAACAGTACTTAATGGGGTGTTTCAAATTAACCCAAGTCTACGACTCATACTCGACGCAAACAAACCACAAGGGTCCCATTTATCACGGACGGCGCGCCACTCGGAAAACCGGGGGTACATCTCACGAAAGTCTGCTGCGCTTAATCGTGCGTCTTTCGATAAATTCACCGCACCGCCCGCATCGAGCACAATGCGGTCAAGCTGCTTCAATAACTCAAGCAATCGCTCACCATGATTCGTGAAATCAAGGGCAAGTGTTGTGCCTGGCCGCGCAAACGACAACATGCCTTGCCCGTCTTGGCCAAACTCTTTGATAACCGCCAAAAAGGACGCCATCCCGCTATTTGTGATGGTTTCGAGCAATTTACGGATGGCTCGCCGCTCGGGGTCTGGCGGGACGACGAGTTGATATTGCAAGAAACCGCGGCGGCCGTACATGCGATTCCAGTTTGCGACACCATCGAGTGGAAAGAAAAATTTATCGATGTGCATTTGTCGCGCGCGCGGTGCGACAGGGTGGCGATGGAACCACCAAGCGTTAAATGCGCGCACGGTGAATCGATTGAGCGCACAACTTGGCGCGTGAAAAGGGATCATCAATTTTTGGCCGCGGACGGGCGGTGCGTCAAAGCCCCGATGCGCTGTGGCACTGCCGCCGTCAGCAGCCCCACCTCTAGGCGCAGCGGAATATCGGCCGCGCAAAAACACTCCGCGCCCCATCGCCGACCCCGTTTTGACACAATCAATCCAACTCACATTGTGTGTGAAATCATGACTCATCGCGTCGGTTTCAAAAAAAGAATCTAAATCTTGAAACTGAAGAGTTTCGGTATCCATCCAGATGGATGGCACGCGAATTAAACGCATTTTGACGGTTAAAATCACACCGGTCAAACCAAGCCCGCCAATCGTCGCAAAAAACAAATCGGATTCGACTTCACGCGAGCAATGCACGACATCACCCGCGGATGTCATGATTTCTAGGGCGTCAACAAAGACTGAAAAATTACCATCTGCTGGCTGGTTTTTGCCGTGGATATCATTGGCCACCGCGCCCGCCATCGTGACAAATTTTGTGCCTGGCACAACGGGCAAAAACCACCCCTTGGGCAAAAAAGCGAACATTAAATCGGCAACTGTTGCGCCAGCGCCGCAAACTAAACGCCCCGTTTCGGGGTCGAAATCATGAATTGCGCTCATTCCGCGTGTCAAGAGCAGTCGAGCGCCGTCGAGTGGGGTAGCGACATCGCCATAACTGCGGCCCTCACCTCGCGCCAGAAGATGAGTGCACATTGGCTTTGTGTCTAACTCGCAATGGCCTGCTTTTGCATCGGCAATTGCTCTTGCGACAGAATCGCGGTCAAGCGCCGCAGATGAAAATGCCCCGACGCGAGGCCATTGCCCCCAGCCAGACCATTCGCCGCGCGACCATTGCATGACTTACTCTAGGGAAGCCAGAGCGACGAGTCACCGTAACTATAGAAACGATATCTCTCGGCAATTGCCTCGCCGTAAAGCGTTTTGACATATTCAAGGCCATCGTCAACACCCAGATGCTGAGCAAAGGCGGCGACCAGCGCGAGTAGTGTCGATTTAGGCGTGTGGAAATTAGTAAGCAATGCGTCAGTCCAAATGAACTTATGCCCAGGCTGAATGAAAATATCAGTCTCGCCTGACTGCGCGCCAGTTGCGCCATAAGCCTCAAGCACTCGGCAAACCGTTGTGCCACCCGCAATGATGCGCCCCCCTCGCTCGCGTGTTTTTTTCATTGCCACAATCGTTTCGTCTGGCAACTCAAACCGCTCGCTGTGCATATTGTGCTCACCCACTTCATCGCTCGAAATCGGTAAAAAAGTGCCCGCGCCGACATGCAAAGTTAAAGTAGCACGCTCGATACCATTAACATTAAGAGACGAAATCACTTTGTCATCAAAATGCAAACTCGCCGTCGGAGCCGCGACTGCGCCATCATGTTTAGCCCAGATTGTCTGATAGCGCTCAATGTCAGATTCAACATCAACCGCCTCGCCTGCTGTGCGCCGCATGCGACGGATGTATGGCGGCAACGGAGCAGCGCCAAACTCGGCTAGCAACTCAAGCCAACCCGTGCTTTGAAGATCGCGCATCAGCCACTGGCCGTCACTCTTGCGCTCAACCAACTCAATGCGCGCGACACCCTCACCCAAAAACAATGGTGTGCCAGGCCGCAATCGGCGACCACCCACCATGCCATGAGCCAAGCCATCACCCAAATCTTCGAGCCATAAAACCTCGGCCGGGCCGCCCGTTTCTTTCTTTGCAAGCAAGCGCGCAGGGACGACTTTTGTATCGTTGAGGATGAGTAAATCGCCCGCTTTTAAGTGGTCGGCTAGGCGGCGGAATTTAGCATGATGCGTGACGCCCGAATCGGGTTGAGTCACGAGCAAACGAGAAGCTGCGCGCTTTGAGGTCGGATGCTTTGCAATCAAACGCTCAGGGAGAGTGAAATCTAAATCTGTGAGTTTCATGATTGAACCGCCAGCCACTTGGTCAGTATTTCCATTTGACGATGAAAATCTTGCTCATCGACTTCGATTGGGTTTTTGAAAAACGGAGCCGCCGCATGCAAAGGACCTGCATGACCGCGTGATTGAGCCAATAAAGCCAAACGCGCCAAATCAAGCACGAGTGGCGCAGCAAGAGCTGAATCGCTCGCGTGCCAAGTGAATTGCATACTCATTTGCACACCGAGAAAGCCCTCAAAGTGGATGTAATCCATGGCTGTTTTCCAGTCATGCAAACTTGGAACAAAATCAATACTCACGCCTGTGTGCCGAGTCGCACTCTCACCTAAAATTGCTGGAAGGACCTGGTCTTTGTTTTTGATTTTTGCCGCCTTGCGCGCCGGATCGGCAAGAGCAGCGCCATCTCGATTGCCGAGCATGTTGTAGCCTTCCCAGGCAAGCACCTTGAGTGCGCGGTCACGAAACATCGGCGCCAAAGCCGTCTTGACTAAAGTCTCGCCCGTCTTGCCATCGTTACCCAGAACGGGCACACCTTGCCTTGAAGCAAACCCAGCAACGGCCGGCAAGCTAGCGCCTGGTGAAGGCGTAAAGTTGACATAGGGCATGCCCTCAAGAATTGCAGCCAATGCATAAAGAATCGAAGGAGGGAAATCGATTGGCGCGCTATCAAGCAAAGCAATAGGGTCGGCATCGCGATCCATCCACTCAGGGGCCAGCTTGCGCTCTCGCTCGGCAGATGCAAGGTGAACCACCACGCCCCCGCGCAAACGGCCAGACTCAACCCATTGCCGCAAATCGCCCCGCAAGGCCTCTAATTGTTCTTTTGCGGGCAGTTTTGCGCGGTCAGCCGACTTTGAATCAACCAACTTTTCGTCTTCAGGCTCAGGGATGCCTGGCGCGATTTCGCTTTCGACGCGGTCACGCAAGAGCGCAGACAAATCAACCAAGTCGCGCGGCAATACATTGAGTCGAGCCAATTCGGCGGCAGATTGATGCAAGTCTCCGGCGACATCCCAACCGCTGATGCGTAAATTGTTGGTACTGACAAGTGGTTGGTCAGAAAACAAATCGGTTTCGGTCAACATGCCGACGGGCGGGTAACCCGACCGAAGGCCCTCAAGGCCGTGTAAAACCGTGGTGGCAACGGAGCCGCGCACACCGACTAAAAAAAGTCCGTAGGAAAGTGGGTCGGGAGTCATGAATCTTTAGGCCGAAGGGAAGAACCGCATCATTCGGCAGATGCTTTGCGAGCAAGTCGAAGCTGAACGAATCGTTCAACGGCCGCTTGCTCATTACCGAAGTTCCGACCAGACAGCAGCATCGGCAACTCGGCCGCGTCTTGAGGGACTTGCTCGTATTGTCTAGTTGCGGAAGGTTCGAGTCGAGCAGATTGCCCATCTGGGTGCAGCTGTGTCGAAAACTGTTGAGCCAAATCGACAACGCGCTCTGGCTTGACGGGCTCACTCGCCACCCATAAATAAAGAACCAAGGAACAAAACGACGCGTAGTAAATCAGGCTGTGCCGCTGAGTGCGGTGAAAGGAAGCAAACCCCAAATCACTCATGCTAGCCAACTCTTCAGCGTGCGGATGGTCATCAGCCACGCTTAAGGCAGCTCTCAAAAAACCACGCGCGTCGCTTCCTGGGTGAATCGACAAGGGCAGTCGCGACCACGGAGGATTGTGGTAAAGCACCCATGCAAAAGCACTTACGGATGCGATAGTGGCTACAGCAGGGAGGTCGTGCAACCAAACGCTAGCAAATGCCACCGCCGATAAAATCAAGGCATTTGTGATGCGAACCGCAAAGAGATAGCGGCGAGTGCGAGCCTTAATACTAATCATCGGACAAAGTCGGCACCAAAAGCTCAAATGGCTGGTGTGCAAAGAGCAGCTTGACTGGGTGATTTAGCGGCGGCAACAAGTAGAGATTGGGAAACCAAACGGTTTGGTCTTCTGACAATGGATCTGCGCCCATGAGTAAATGATTGGCTGGAGAAAAATTGACCAAGCTGACATAGTTACCCTCGGCGGCCGCGGCAAAAACTTCTTTGGCTTTGCTGTGCGGCTTCAAAAATCGTGAACCAAGATAAACCCAGCGGCCCCGTTTGTAGGTTTGTTCGGTGCGAAGATTGAGCACTAAATCTTCGGCGCGGACGCAATGCTTTTCAATCGTTCCGTCTTTGCCGAGTATTTCCCAAGAGACATAAAGGTAAAAACCATCACCGCTTGCTGGCTCAAATGTGTAGCGCGGCGCACCCTTTTGCGCTTGTTCAGGAGTCGGTTGCGGGTCAACAAGGATGACCTTTCCGTTTTGCCCCTCTTGCACACCGAGCATCAACATCGCGGCATTTAATGTTTCTGCCGACACGCCACGACTGTAAATCAAAGCCTCGTGATCTTTTCCGCGGGGTTGATCAATGTACAGATACTCAAGTGGCTCGTCGCGCTGACAAATGAAAGCATCAACCTCGATGAGTTTGTTTTCCAAATCGACACGAACCCCCTGGCTTGCGAATGTTTCGAGAAGCGCGCTTTGCCCGCTTGATTTGGCTTGCGGATCTTGCCCCTCTTGAGCAAAAGCCCAAGCCGCACTGAGGCATAGAAAGGTAGAAAGGATGATTTTCATGATGATGAAGGAGAGAAACGCCGCGCGGCCTCTTTGGCGGAAGCAGCCGTTTCTTTGAGCCCTAGCTCAACGGCCCATTCAGCGATGCGTTCACGAATTCTAACGCGAAAAGGGTGGAAGGCCTCAGCTCTTTGAGCCAAGCGTAGGGCTTCCGAAAGTGCGTAGTTGCGTGTCTCTTTCGCTGATTTGCCTGCTACCGAAAATCGAGTGCGCGCAGCCAGCTCGGCGGCTTGAAGCAAGACCTCTGGCGTTGCGTAACCTTGATTCAACAAACGCAGTAAAGAAAAACGCGCCATCCCGCTGGCGGCTTCTGCGAGGGCAAGAATCTGTCGTTCAGCGAGTCGGTCGTCGTGCAAGACCCAACTGCCACCTTGGCCGGGGAAAGCCTCGCTTAGAGCAAAGGGCTCGCTTTGCCAAAGAGCTGCCTTTTCGCCTCTGAGCTGTTCCAGAATCGTTGCCGCATTTTGAGCGTAACTCACTCTATAAAGCAGGCCTAAGACGAGCAATTCTTCCCGCACAGTTAACTTCCTGGACAGCAATTCTTCACACCAAGCGCCGCAAAGAGGGCGATTGGTTGCGGCGATTAAAGTGGCCGCAAAGTAGAGTGGCGCCGAGGCGATAGCATCGCATTCAAGCAAAAACGGGTGCGCCGGTCGTGCGTTGATTTGTCGAATCGAACGCGCATAAGCCTCGGAGCAACTACTAATCATTGGGAACTCAACCACCCATTCTCGGCCGAATAAAAATGCATCGCCGCGCGCATCGAATAAGGTTTGTTGAAACTCAAGGGCAAGATTTCTTGAGCAATCAGCCGTTAATGGAAGCGACGCGAGCGCCCCCCATCGCGTGCGTGCAAGTGCGAGCGCATCGCCATCTTCTGTGCAGCCAATTTGTTGCTGAATAGCCACCTGGGCAGACTGCATGATTTCTGGATTATGAGTTTGGATTGCGGCTTCGACTAAGCCGCTAGCGACCTCCCAGCTCTCATATTTGTCTTTGAGAAAAGTGAGTAAAAGCGGCTGCGTTTCAGCATGCCTCGCTAGTGCTTTTACGGCAATCACTCGGATTTCATCGGGGTAAACTTGGCTTTGAAACACCCGAATAAACATCGTCAGAGTGCCAGAATCAGCACTTTGGCTCAAAGCAATCATCGCTTGCCGCTGAAGGCCGAGAGTGCCCGTTTCGACAACGCCTCGCAAAAAATGTCTTGCACCCTCGCTGGATAAAACGCGAGCTATCGCTGCTGCGGCCCGCAAACGAACAGGGACATCTTCGCGAAGTAAAAATGCATCAAGTTGAGAATCAAAAGCTGGTGCCTGGCGCACGACATGGAATAAGGAAATGGCAAGTGAGGACGATTGCCAACCGTCTTGAAATAGCCACTCGGCTACGGCTTGCTTTGCGCGATCTGAAGAAGTCATGGCAAGTGCGCGCATCCATGGAGCTTGGCGGCGAGTTGATGATGATGATGATGGAACTTCCTCTTTCCAAACCTCAAAAAGTGTATCGCTCGATTCTGTAAAAAACGCAAAAGAGCGAAGGGCAATCTGCGCGCGATTCGGGCTTTCTTTTCCGAAGGACTCTCTCAAACGCTTTGCGATGCCTTCATGAAAACCACGCTCGGATAGAGCCAATAAACCTATTTCAACAAAGTCAGGGTCGCCATCCCAAAACTCATTGAACAATTCAAGCCGCTGTGACGGACGAGTTTCTAGGCGGGCTTGCATCACACGCACCTGCGATTGTTTCCAGCTATCAACCCGGCGCGCCAGTTGCTGCAAGGCGGGCGCATCTTGAGAATCGGCGATGGATTGCCAAGCACTCAAGAACCGAAAGAAAAGCAAATCATCGAGCGAGTTGGGGTCGTCAAGCAGAGGCTGCAAATCAAGCAATGCTGGTCGGCCAGCGGCCAGAATCAAGTGCGAAACAAGCTGCACGCGTAAACCTGGCGCGAGATCGGAATCAAGCAGAAGCGCGAGGCAAGCGTCGTAAGTCAGTCGCCAATCAGATGTTAAGAGAAGGTCAACTCCATAGTCAACGCGGGCCGGCTCTTGTTTTAAGGCCTCGTGTAATTCACTCACAAGGGGCATGCTCATAACGCCACGCAAACGCAGAAGGACGACCTCGGGTTGACTTGCGCCGCCAGACAGCAAGCGCTCCATCAAGAAAGAAGCCGCCTCATGCTTGTGCTTACCCTGTAAAGCAGCCTCGTCTGCGCTGACTTTCGGTGTTGAAAAAGAAGAGACCCAGCTGGGCGTCAAGACCTCAAGCGCGCGCGCTTCCGTCCAGACATCTTGGGCCGTGAAAACGAGTGGCAGAAAAAGGGTGAGCAAAAGCCCGAACGCCTGAATCATGCAAGGTGCTCCTGGATAGCAGGTGGTAAATATGAGATTAAATCAGATGCGATGAGTGAGTCTTGCCCAAGCGCGGCTGCTGCTAAATCACCTGCGCGACCGTGCAAATGCGCAGCTAACTTTGTTGCATCAAGGGCATGCATACCACGCGCAATCAAAGCGCCGAGCAGACCAGAAAGCACATCTCCGCTTCCTGCCGTTGCCATGCCTGCATTGCCCGTTTGGTTTTGCCAAGGCAAAATGCCGGAGTGAGTCGGAGCAGCAACCCAAGTACCTGCACCTTTAAGTAGTGCGATTGCGCCGACGGCGTCCGCCAACTCTTGCGCTATAAACTGCCGATTGGCCTGAACGCTTGCGGCGCTGTTTTCACCGCCCAACAGAAATGCCGCCTCGCCAGGATGAGGCGTAATTATTGGAATGCCGGCCACAAGAGGGTCTTTAGCTTTTTGACCGTCATTGCTTAAAGCGGGGCGCGCGCCACATAAAGGCAATGCTTCGCCCACCTGCAATCGAAGGTGATATAAACCGTCAGCATCAAAAACAACGGGCAAATCGGGGTAGTCGCGACCAACAGCCATAAGTAAGGCTCTGAAAAACTCTCCTGTTGCGTCTGCGCGCCCGAGGCCAGGGCCGATAACCAGCGACTGGGCTTGAGGCAATTCCGCGGCCACCTGCGCGGCATGCGAAGGATGAAAGAAATCAGTTTTCGCGTCGCCGCATAGACATTGCAAGGCAGACGGAACAGCGGCGGTTAAATCGGGACCAATCGAACCTGGAATGCATGCTACGGCGTAACCCACTCCTGCTCGCAATGAGGCTTCGACGGCCAATGCAGCTGCGCCCGCCATCCCTCGTGAGCCGACAACGAACACAACACGCCCCATCGAACCTTTATGCGCATCAAAGGGGCGCGGCGGAAGAGGTGGGAGGTCATGGCTCATCTTCCATGCAGGATAAAGCTTTTCGATGATCCGTTTGAAAACCAAAATCAAGAATACGAATGCCGCTTGCTATGCTTTGTGCGTGACTGCCAATCGCCCTCCCAAACTTGAAAGCTATCGCTCGGCGGATGTCGCGCAAAGTTACGACAAGCGTTGGAGTGGTTTGGTTGGAGCACGGCGCGATGCCCGAAAAGTGCGGGCTTTAACACACGCACTAGCCGCTCTAGCCAAACTCGGTAAAAGCAATGAGCAAACTTCTGCTGGCGGAAATCACCAAAATAGCGCAGAGATTTGCACGCTTCTTGATGCACCATGCGGCACGGGTCGGTTTTCGAAATGGCTGACCGCGGCTTACACCTACACGGGGCTTGACCTTTCGCCCGCAATGTTGGCAGAAGCTCAAGCCAAAGCCCCGGCGGCACACTTCATGACGGGCGACATGGCAAGCTTGCCCTTTGCTGACCATGCTTTTGACGCTGCGATTTGCATCCGACTTCTGCACCTTGTCCGCGAACCCAAATTGCGCATTCAGTTTTTGCGTGAGCTCAATCGGGTGTCGACACACGGCGTCATAATTGATTATCGGCACCGCCACACCTTTCGTATTTGGGGGCGTCACTTGCGACATAAACTTGGTCTGCGTGATCGCGCGCCGTCCAACCCGTCGATGGCGCAAATCCATGATGAAATCAACGCGGCGGGTTTGACGGCGCGCAAATTGATTCATGTCCACCGTGCACCTTTTCTGTCCGACAAGGTTTTGATTGTCGCGACAAGATAAAATCTCACCATGGGTTGTCAAATCACTCCGCTGCATTCCCTCTTCCAAGAATGGGGTGCTGAGTTCATGCCGCAGGGTGATGTCCTGCTCCCTGTGCGTGGCCCAGGCGTCGGCGCAGAATATGAAGCGGCACGCGATGGCATCGCTCTTTTTGACGGCGGCGACCGCGGCTGGATTGAAATCACCGGGCCCGACACGGCTGATTTTTTACAGCGGCTTCTGTCGAGTGATGTCAGCAAACTCGAATGGGGCAACGGGCAATGGTCAGCGATGCTCGACGGAAAGGGCCACTGGGTTTCCGAGTTGTTGGTCTATCGTTTTGCGGCCGGCCCCGTTGACATATTCGCTCTAGACATGCCCTACGCGGCTCTAGATGCCGTTTACGCGCATTTAGAAAAAATGCACTTCTCCGAAGACCTCTCCTGGACGACCTACAAACCCGCCCGACTTCTGCTCACGGGCAAACGAGCGCGCGCCGCTTTGGTTGCCGAAAAATTCCCCGTTAAGGCTATCGAAGTCAAACCTGGCAAGGCAGCATTCGACCACCTCCCCCACGGCGGGTTTGGTATTGCACGCGATGACCGGGGCTTGCTCTTCCTTCGCCGACCAGACCGCGGAGTCGAAACTTACGAGATTCAAGGTGCGCCGACAGTCGTCAGCTTAATTGCAGATCGCTTGCACCAAAACGGCGCTGTTCCAAGTGGGCTAGCTGTGCTTGACATGTTGCGGGTCGAAGCGGGCCGCCCACTCTGGGGAATGGATTTCGATTCCAGCACGACCCTCCCCGAAAGCGGTGAGTGGCAACGCGTTTCACTTACCAAGGGTTGCTACACCGGCCAAGAAGTCGTTGCACGCATCAACACCTACGGGGAAGCCCCACGGCGCATTTGCAGGCTTACTTTTAAAGATGGCGTCCGCCCTTTGCGTGGCGCAGAGTTGCAAAATGCCAAAGGTAAAAACATGGGTGTTGTTACTTCGTGGGTGTGGTCGCCCGTGCGTGATGAGCCGATTGGGCTTGGCTTGATTCGCAAAAAATCATTTGAGGCGGGCGAAAAACTAACCGCAATTTTAGAAGGCGTCACAGATGGCGAGCCCGTCGTGGTCGATGTGCCAGACAAGGTTGTCGGCGGTTAAGGCAGCAACAACGAGCGGCCGTCCATCACGCTTGGCTGATCAATTTGCATGGCCTGCATAAGCGTTGGCGCGACATCGGCCAGCACGCCTACCTCGCGCAAATTCATGCCGCGATAAGCCTCACCCATCAGCAAAAACGGCACGGGGTTAAGCGTATGGGCCGTATGCGCAATACCCGTTGTGGGGTCGACCATCATTTCACTGTTGCCATGATCGGCTGTAATCGCCACGGTGCCACCCTTAGCCATGGCAAGCTTAGAAATGCGCGCAATGCACTGATCCACAACACGGACGGCTTCCCTCGCGGCGTCTTGAATGCCGGTATGGCCGACCATGTCGCTGTTGGCAAAATTGACTACATACAAATCATGCTCGCCCTTTTCCAATCTTTGGCAAACGGCGTTGGTGACCTCTAAAGCCGACATTGACGGCTTTAAATCATAAGTCGCCACCTTAGGGGACGGCACCAAAACGCGGTCTTCTCCGGGGTAAACGGCCTCACGACCTCCGTTAAAAAAGAAAGTAACATGCGCATACTTTTCTGTCTCGGCGCAACGAAACTGACGCAAACCTTTTGCGGAAACGAGCTCGCCGAAAAGCGAGTGCAACTCTTGCGGTGGAAAGGCAACGGGGCATGCAAAATCATCTCTGTATTGCGCCATCGTTGCATAATGAGTCAGGGGTCGCGGCCCACGCTCAAACTGCGCAAAGTCATCAAACAGAAAAGCCTCACTCATTTGGCGCACGCGGTCGGCGCGATAATTAAAGCAGAAAACAGAATCGCCATCTTGGACGGCACTAGGGTTGTTGGCCTGCGTTGCGGCACCCTGACTCCCAATAATCGTCGGGGCAACAAACTCATCTTTTTCACCGCGGGCAAGTGCGGCAGAAACGGCATCAGCCGCAGACTCAGCCGCGTGCTCGGCGCGCCCCCGCACCATGCAATTCCAGTAGAGCTCGGTGCGCTCCCAATTGGTGTCGCGGTCCATTGCCCAGTAGCGCCCACAAACCGTTGCAATGCGCCCACCATGTTTGGCCAACATGGATTCAAGCTCGTGCAGAAAACCAAGCGCACTATTCGGCGCTGTATCACGGCCATCCAAGATGGCGTGAAACACAATTTGCGATGCGGCAAGCCCCTGAGAAGATGCCATCGACAAAATCGCCTCATAATGGCGATCGATCGCGTGGACGCCACCCTTGCCAACAAGGCCGACGAGGTGCAATTTGGGCAAACGCTCGCTCGCCGTCTCGCTTGAACCCTCGCCACGGCTAACATGCGAAATCGCGCCTCGCAGTGCGCCATTTTCGAGAAAGCTGCCGTCTTGAAGCGACTGGTCGATACGAGAAATCGTTTGATAAACCACTCGCCCCGCACCGATATTGGTATGCCCAACCTCAGAATTGCCCATCAAGCCGAGAGGTAAACCGACTTCGCGACCCGAGGCCGAAAGAAGTGCATGCGGCCACTCGCTCCACCAAGACAAAAAGTTTTCGGCGGGCGCAGTTGTGATGGCATTCCAGTCGGTCGCGGCGGCGTGGCCCCAACCATCAAGAACGAGAAGTACAGTTGGCTTAGTAGCGCTCATGAGTAGATGAAAGTGTAATCTACTTAGGGTGCGATTGCCGCCCCTCCCATCATGTTGTTACGATTCTTCTCAATTCCTAGTGTGCGCATTTTCATTCTTGTTGCACTTACCCTTGCACCTGCAGCTTGCCAAACCGTCCCTGGCACGGGTCGTTCACAATTAAATGTGATGAGTATTGGCACGGAAATGAGCCTAGGCAGCCAAGGCTACACGGAAGCCATGCGCGAGACGCGGGTGATTACAAGCGGCGCCGATGCCGAGATGGTGCAACGCATTGGTCAGCGCATTGCAACAGCCGCCGAAAAACTTTACCCCGAATCAATCGCCTCGCGTTGTCGCTGGCAATTCAACCTCATTGATGACGACAAGATGGTCAACGCCTGGGCCATGCCGGGTGGTGGTTGCGCGGTCTACACGGGCATCATGCCGATTGCCGAAACCGAAAATGGGCTCGCCATTATTTTGGGCCACGAAGTCGCTCATGTGATTGCTAGGCACGGAGGCGAGCGCATGAGCCACAACACGGTGCTCACCATCGGAATGATTGGCGCTCAAATAAAAATGCGCGACATGAACCACAGAGATCGCACACTCATGATGGCCGCTATTGGCGGTTTCGCGACCGTTGGCGTGATGTTACCGTTTTCGCGCAGTCACGAAAGCGAGGCCGATGAGCTGGGTTTGTATCTTGCGGCAGCAGCTGGTTACGACCCAAGGGAAGCCATCCCTGTCTGGGAGCGCATGGCAAAAGAGGGTGGCGGGCGTGGGCTTGAGTTCTTCTCAACGCACCCCCACCCGAGCACTCGCATCGATCAATTTAAAGAGTTAATGCCGAAAGCACTCGATTATTTTCATCAAAGTCAAAGCCCTAACTCGCGTGTGCATTCTGATTCAAACGACAATGGTAAACGCCGCACCCGCAATCGCTAATCGATGACTAAGCGCATTGGGTTTGACATCGGCGGCACCAACCTCAAAGCTGGGCTGATTGAGGGGGCGCAAATACTCGCGAGAGTGAGTGAGCCTACACCGCATCATGCCCATGAAATGATCACGGTTATGAAAAAAATGGCCGATGATTTACTCGGCGAAAACCCACATCAATACCCACAAATTGGGGTTGCGGTGCCTGGGGTTCCCTCGCCCAAGCGACCTGAGTTGCTGGGTGGTCCAAATTTGCTTTTCCTAAAAAGTTTTGACTTATGGGCGGCCCTGACTTCAACCTTCGGGCAAAAAGTTGCGATTGGCAATGATGCAACCGTCGCCGCGCTTGGTGAAGCACGACTTGGCGCAGGCGCAGAGCACGACAATTTCCTTCTCATAACCATCGGCACCGGAGTCGGGGGCGGGCTAGTGTTAAACGGCGAGACCATCCCCGGCACGGGTGCGATGGCCGGCGAAATTGGTCACCTCAAAATCGGGCATAAGGTGATGTGTGGTTGTGGTCACACGGGTTGCCTAGAAGCCCTCGCCTCGGCGCGTTCCATGGAGCGTGAGGGTGGGTTGCCTCTACGCGAATTGGCCGATAAAGCCCGCAATGGCGACGCAAACGCCCTTTCCATTTTTCAAACCTCTGGCGCATCTCTCGGTCAAGCTCTGGCACAAGTCTTGCTCACGCTTGATATACGCGTCTTCCTTTTCGGTGGCGGCGGAGGCCCGGTTTTGGATTTACTCGAGCCGTCTTTACTCGACACGCTGATTGAGCAAACGCACCTACAGCGTCGGCAAGATTTCACACTCAAACCCGCCAGTCTCGGCAACGATGCCGGTTGGGTGGGTGCTGCGTTTTTATCGACCTAAACCCACACGCGCCTTACGCATCTTTTCAAGACGCGCGGCGACGCCGGCAGGGTCATCGGGAGTTTTTACTTTTGAGCCGAGCGCCAATGTGGCAACCCACAGAACGAGGTGGTCGAAATCGCCACGGTCAATTTGCTCATGCGCAACGCCAGTCGTCTTTTTGCGATCATCGGGCACATTGTGATAATTCGTAAGCGGCATCGCGAGACCTGCTGAGCGATAACCCGTGCGACAAAACGCAGTGGCTTCGCACGCGCCGCCATCCATCAATTTTCTTTGCCACTTGAAGCCTTCAATTTTTTCTTTTAAGAAGGCGGCTGAGCCTTCGAGCAAATCGATTGTCAGCGGGTCGTAAATCGAGAGCCGGTCGCCAACGCGCACGCATGGGCCATCGCCCGGTTGGGCATGAGGCAATTTAGGCGAGCACTCCAAAACAATCGCGGGCACCTTTTTCGAAAACGAACCAAGTCGGATGCCTTCTAGGCAACCCACAAAACCGTTTTCTTCGCACCGCGTAAACCACGCTTCAATGGGGTGCTCGGGTTTATTTCGTGCTGCGAGATCAAGCCCCGCCAAAATGCAGGCCGCACTCGCCAAATTGTCACAGACCACATTTTTTACATGCTTTTTGGTTAAACGCAAAGGCAAATCCCATGCACCAATCCAGCCAGCGGCAACCGCAGGCTTGCGTTTGCCTTTGAGCTCAAGCACCAACTCAAGCCGACCCGTTTTCATACTTTTCTCTCCGACTTTTACAACAACGGCTTTTGCTTTTTGGGTGCCGCAAGCCGAGTAAAGCGCGACCGTGCAACCCATCATGCGCTCGCCCGGGTGGCCCCCGAAAAACGAGGCGACCACTCGCCCGGCGTCGTCTGCGCCAGCATCTAAAGTCATTGCGGGGTGATCCAAATGCGCAACAAAAGCCATCGCCGCCTGCCCGCGTTTTTTCCCGGGCACGCGCACAATCAAATTGCCGAAACCATCCTTTCTGACCTTCCAGCCGCGCTCTTTCGCCCATTCCTGGATAGCCGCCGCTGGCAATGCCTCAGCATAGGGCGCCGTGGGTGGTGTCATGATCTGGCGAATCGCCGACTCAGCAACCGGCCGCAAAGTTGCATCAAAAAAGCGCTTACCGCGAGCGCCACGAGGGAGGTTCCAAGCATGTACCATGCGTAAAGACTACAATAATGGCATGACAACAAATGAAGAACGCAATTGGTGCGTTGGCGTCCACCTCGCATCCTTCGCCGGCATGCTCGGCCTTGCCTTTGGCTCTATCATTGGTCCGCTTATCGTTTGGTTAATTAAACGCCATGAGTCACCGCTCGTTGACGCACACGGCAAAGAGGCACTTAATTTTCAAATCTCAATGTCAATTTGGACGCTCTGCTGCATCCCTTTCTTTTTCCTTTTCGGGTTTGGGCTGATTCTTGTCATCATTCTTATGATCATTGATCTAGTAAATGTTGTGCTTGCAGCGATTGCCGCAAATGAAGGCCGCTTTCACGCCTACCCGCTTAGAATTCAGTTTTTGAAATAAGTCGCTATTGAGGCCTTTGCTCAGCGGCCAAAATCGCCGAAGCCCGGCTTGGATTTCCGGCAACACTGTGCGCTCGCATAGCTCTTTGTGGTTGGCCCTATTTTTGTGGTTCATGCCAGACGACGGGTCCCCACGATTTTTGGATCTCTACATATCTCTGTGTAAAACTCAAGAGAAAGCGCAAAGGGACTAAATCATTCGAAAAAGAATGTGTAGTAATGAGACAATTACAAACTCGTTTGGGAGAACCCTCTTTGACTGCCATTTCTTCCTCAATGAAGTGAATAAGATCAACTGCGGTAGGGCGCGCCTCTTTAACAGACAATAAAAAATGCGCCCAATAGGCGCAATAATGGGTGAGGTATTCCGACCCCTGCTCAGGGCTGTCCGATTGACCTTGACCTGCCTTTAGCAACCGATATACCTGAACAACCTCGGCTGAAAAGAGCTGAAAAAACTCTTTCTCTTGCATTCGTTGACTGGCCAATTCGTTCAGCCTAGAAGAATCAAGCCAGCCTTTCTTGTACGCATCTAAGAGTTTCTGCTCAACTTGAAGGGCAAGCCAAGCAGCCTCTAAGCCGCCAGCTTGCCTCAAGTTGGTCGCTAAAAGCATCATTTTTTCGGCCCATTGGCGAACCGCGTTTGGGTCACTCAGGGCTTTCTCAACAACTTCAATAGAAAGCTCCACTATAGCTAGAGTTGGTGGCCCAAAGCGATAAAACGGTATAGGCTCGGCAGCAAGGCTTTGTTGCTCATCTAGAGACCGAACAACGCTCTCAAGGGTTATCTTTGAGCCCTTGGGTAAAGTGTGCAAAAAACTTGGGTTAGCTCGATTTAGTAAAGGGAAATCCTCTAGGCTCTTTTCAAAAGCCACCCAAGTGTGTTGGGGCGGAAGCAATTTCTCGGGGGCAATGTGCTCGTTTTCACAGTTAAACAACGCTATTCCAACAATACATACAAAACCGAAAATGGGGATTAATTTATTCACTTAGCACCCCCTGCCTGCGAAGTCGGGCCTGTTGAGCGTTGCCTAAACCCAGCACAATCATCCATGCATTTTACTCCGAGCAAAAGAGCGCCTGTTATACAATCACAATACTTCGATTGATTCACTAATCCACGAAACCACTTCACTACCACTTCCCCTATCGCCCTTTCAAGAGAAGTTGGATTAGGGTAGGGCAAACCTATCGCCAACTCAGCCCAATTCAAGATATCCTTGTATTTACAAAAGAAAAGAGTTGAACAAAACTGTTTTCTGCATTTAGAAAGGCACAAATTACGTGGATTAAGTATCCAACTAATTTCACAAATATCCTGATATTCTCGCATATTTACTCGCCCACAGATCACCATTAGGCCATCTGGGTCTCGAGCCAATACCGGATTCGCCATCCAGGCTTGATAGAGATTACTCGAATCGATATCCCCAAGAGGATCCCGGCTCATCCACGCCCCTGTTTCAGGCACCATCCAGCGGTTACGGAAGTCATAAAGACCCGTTGCCGCTTCGACCACTCCGCCGTGTAGGCGTTTTTTGTGGTGGAAATTACTGGCGTAGGGCGCGCTCTGCCCCGCAGTCTCGGAATACCCATGCCCATCGGGGTAACTAAAACTTTCGACCACCCCGGTCGAATCTGCTAAGCCCCACACGGTCTGCTGAAAATCAGTTAGTGGGATGTAGGTTTGATTATTGGTGATGTGCGCCAGCATCCCTTCGCCCTGCGGCATCGGGACTTCTTGCCAGAGCCAGGCATTTGCATCTTTCTCGCCGATCATGTGGCCACCGTGGTAAAGGTAAGTCTTTGAATTCGCTGAAACGCGGCGCCCCAAGGCGTCGTAGGTGTAGCTTTGGTCGTTAGCCGTGAGGAGTTGCCCCTGGAGAGACCAAGCGTAACTCGTGTCGCCTCGAATGGTGAGTTGACCGTTAGAGTTGAAGGACTGAGAAATGTTTCCTACTTGCCCAGACTGATAAAACGCGTTGTTCGCATACGCTTCCGTTTCACCAGCACCCACTTGGGGGATCATGCTCACGCTCTCTCTTTCATAGACATCACCTAAATTCCATCGGACTTGACTCGACCAGTCGGTCGGGTCTTGCGTGCGTGTAAGTGGCTTAGAGACTTCGCGATACATGGTTGTCATACGACTCATCCCATCATAAATCATGACTTCGCCTAGGTCACCTAAACATGTGTGGTTTCTTGCGGGGATCTTTCCGCCAAAAGGAAACTGTCCTAATGAACAAGTAAATGTCTGAGAACTCCTTCGACCATTTCTAGGCTTTTGATTTGAGTGCTACTCTCGCCGAGATTATTGCAAATTAACGAATACTTGATTGCATGGGGTTTAGAAATAACTGGCAACATCACTTCATCCTCGCTGCCTTTCAGTTGAACGGTATAGGACCAATTCCCTTGCTCTGCAACGACAATGGTTGTTTGTAAATCGTTGTTCGCTTTAGTGGTTTCGTATTTAGACTTTAGTGTGGATATGCTCGTTGGTACAAACCGAGGCAATGCATCCAGTTGGTGTGTAATAGGATTCCAAGTTTGCTCCCAAGTTGTATTTTTGGTGTCCACCGCAAATCGAATGTCTTCATTGCTGAAACAATAGATTGACAAATTGCAGGTGTTTCCGACTCGATTTAAATGCACGCGGATAGGCAAGTCATCCTCGATGCGAGTCGCAACAGGCTTGGCTTCAGTAACCCAAGGCAATGGAAGTTGAAGTTTAAAAAGATGGCCCTCCCCGATGCGCAAAACCACGTCGTCATTCGCCAATGAGTTCTTCGTATTGAATGAATTAGAATGTGAACCCTCAGAAACTCGGGCGCAAATTAGAGTTTCGTTGGCGTAAAGGCTGAGAGAAAACTTACCATACGGCCCGGAAATGGATCTAACGCCCCAATCTCCTGCACAATCTTTTACTAAGATTATCGCTTTTTCAAGCCCGTGCCCTTTACCGTCCAATACAAATCCTGAAATTTCTTTTCCTTTATAGCTCGTTGGTCGTGGAATAGTAATCGTCTGCATGGTCTCTGCATTAATAGGGGTTACAACATTGTCGAAAAAGACACTATTCTTATGCTTGGCAATGATTCGGAATGCTTGATCGATTTTGAAGGCAAATAATTCTTCGCTAGGTCTTAGTTTTCCAATAAGGCTCGTTACGCTAGATGTGCCGGGTGTTTTATTAATAAGGCACCAATCATTCCGTAGCAGTATTTCATCTTCCTTTGACAGGCTGGAAGAAAATAATCCAGTTGGGTCTTTAGCAAATAGTTCTATAGTCATTTCAGGTATAGAAACCACCCTAGCGGAATACTCAGAGAAATATTGCGGCTCGTTTGATGTACTCTCAAGTTTAATGGTGAGGCCTGACCATGATTCAAGCACCCAGTCTTCAACAGGGTCGGCTTTGTAAAGAATGATTGGCAAATATCCAAATGCCTCAAGTCGAATTGCATCGTCACTTTCAGACAAATGGGCACAAATCCCTCGTTCGGTTGCTGTCACTGGAATCATTGAACCAGAATCAAGGTTTGTGCCTTTGATTTTTGGAATCGAAGCGTCTTGACAATAAATGTCAACAAAAAAGGCTGTTCTATCTTGGCGAGCAACATAAATACGCTGGTTTTGATTATTAAATTCCGCCACATCGAAATGCATATTGCCGTATTGCGTAGACGCTTGGATTTGTCCGCTCCCCGTTGGAATCTGTTCGACAACTAACTGAAATTCCCCAGACTCCTCATTTAGCGACCAGTCGAGTACGGGGGTCACTCTGCCTTTAGTAATGATTGCCGTAAACTCAAGAATGTCCAAATTAATTTCATTTGATTCGACAATGCCAGAAATCGTCGGGTTCTCTTCGACTTGTAGCTGGAGACCTTTTTCTGGACCATGGAAAAACAACCGTTGAATACCCAAATGAGTACGCGCCCCTCTAAGGCGGTAGATTTTACTGGTCAGACTTAGTTCACCACTCCAATTCTGAGGAAGTCCCCAGAAATCAAAACCACCGGCATCATCAATCTTTAAGCTGCAATTGTAGTATGAACGGTCTATTAGTTTAATCTGGGCTCGCGTGAGTTTGGGTTTAAGTTGGAATATGCGATCACTTGGCTCCGGCCTGACTGAACTTAAATCAAGCCCAATATAAAGTGGACGCTTTAGCTCAGAGTGGAGAAACTGTACTTTCCCCGAAAGATGTTCTCCCTTGGGAAGGCGGATTGATACAAGATGTTTACCTATCGCTTGCATTTCATAAAGAAAAGGAGCTCGGCCAGAAGCAAGAATCAAAACAACTTCAGACCCATCCATCTGGTGTTGGGTGTCAGGGAAGTAATAAAGCCCAGAGGCGTAGTGTTTTGCCTTCCCTCGATAGCTTTTCCCGTTTTTAAAAAGGTAGCTGTCTGCGTTCGTTATTACCTTTCCATCTTCATCGAGCAGCTCCATATGAAATTCAGCGAATATTGTATTCCGCGTAAAAATGGCTGGTCCTTGTGTCGGTAGTTTTTCTGCAATCTGTTTAGCCGGGAAGTCGCTAGCTTTACACTGTTCGGGAGACACGACGGCAACGATTGCGTTTGATAGCGGCTTAGTACCCTGAGATGTATGCCATGCCACAAGGGAGAAACCAACAATAAGAGAGGCCGTGAAAGAAACAAACGAGGGAGTAAAAGTGTGCCTAATCGTGTGGCTTGGCGCACCGAACATTAGCAAGCAAGAATTGAGAATGTCTTTACCGTGATCGGCTCGCAACTTATGCCGAAGTCCACCTAACGCTCGGGAAATCCTAGTTCGTGCAGCAGAACGAGAAATGCCGAACTGTGCGCCTATCTCGCTTGCACTTAAATTTGCATAGTAGCGTAGGATAAGGATATGGCGTTTTGACTCTGGCAATTCCATCAGCGCATTATGGATTACGCTATGCATTTCAGCTTTTTCAAGCAATTCAGGTGGCGTCTCCGAAAATCTTGACGCAGGTACTTTCTTTTCGCGAAGAACCCTTCTCAAGTCTGCCCTTGACTTATCAATGGATTCGCTTTTTATCATACTTGCTAACCAAGCTTTGATGTTTCGCTTATGCCGGGGAGGTCTATGTGAAGCTTTAAGAAAAACTCTTGAGAGGATACTATCCGCCTCATCGAAGCCTACAAGAGCAATCGCCAAGCTCCTTAAGGCAAGTAACTGAGTGGCTAATTCCTCTTGATTAATCACTGCTAGGTAGGACCTGAATGGTGACCCGTTCGCCGGGAGAATATTGAAATACAGAGGGGGCAAATCTGACGCTTCGTGAACCAAGCGTTGCTGGAACAATGCTGAATTTCCCTCGACTGCTTGGTGCGGGGAAAAGAACTTCTAAGCTAGGGGGTAGTTGAAATGTGTATTCCCAGCGGGATTCACCGAACATGCCCATTCCCCTATCACCCACATCGACAATTCGAAAGGTTTCATAGATAAGGTGTTTGGCTTCTTCTCCAATGAAGGTAATCGCTCCAGGGGTTTCAGCAATCAGGCGAAGTGTCATGTGAATGGAATGCATGCCCTTTTCCCGTGTAAGGTTGAGCGATTGAACTTGATAACCAGTCGCTGCAATTTCGAGATTTTCAAGCGCGGTAGTTCGCACCCAGCCATCCCATCGGCCGAAAGCCCCGGCTTTGAATCCGAGTGAGCCATTGGTCAAGGGGTCTTCTTTAAGTCGAATAACAAACTTTGGAATAGGAAGCCCGTTGGATTCATCCAAAACTGTGAGGTGAAGACTCTTTTTGCCGGGCACGGTGATTTGCAAGGCGCCTGACTGGGGAATCACGAAAGGGCTATCTGTTTGGCCTCCACTACCTAGAGGCAAATCGTAAAGTGACTCTGCGTTAGCCGCCACCCAAGTACCACCAGGCAGATTAAGATGAAAGCCACCTTTGGAATTAGTCCGAATTTCAGGTGAAAAACAAGCTGCAACTCCAAACCAAGCTGAATGCGGAAATATCCATTTATTGTCCCAATGGCTATTGGCACCTTTTCGATTACCCAGCAATTCTTGAAGCTGAAAGCGCTGTCGTTTTTGTGGGAAGCCATTCTCGTCGACAATCGTGCCTTTGACAATGTGCGTTGGATCCAAAGTGATTTCCAGATCTCCTCCAGTATTTGCCACAGAATAAGGAAGAACGCCTGTCTTGAAGCTCTGCCTTCTCAATAAAATCGGCAAATAACCAGAAGGATGTATTTGAATCACATCGAGAAACGAAGGATTGGGAATAGAATAAGCCGCCTTTGAAATACTGTAGTCCCGTGGCATCCAGCGCTTGTCAATCCCCCGGCACTTCAGCGCAACTTTTCGCAATGGAACTCTATTACCACCCCTATCTTTGAAACTCAGGCGAAGCGGTTGCTCTTGTTTGAGTTGGATCGAGATAGTTGAGTTGAAAGTAACATTGGATTCAAATGCATGCCCAAAGCCAAACTCTGGATGTGTGACGAAAACTTGAATTGCTCTGCCCTGTTCAATTTCCAATAGGCATTCTCCATTTATATCGGTCAGTAACGCCGCTGGTAGATATTTCCTGATGTTGGCCCCAGGGGTGACTTGACCGACATCGGGAAATGGTCGTACGATTGCATCTGGAACAGGTTTCTCGCGCGAATCAAGCACACGAACTCGCAATCCGGCGCTTTTATTGAGCAGAATAACTCGAGGTATCCCTTTTGTTAGTCGTTGAGTGATACCGCTGTATCCCGTGGCCTCCACAAAAAAGAGTGGGTATTCATCTCCCCAACGCGTTGGTATGTGCGCAATTCCATTTTCATCACTTGTCCGGACTTCGTGATGGAAATGAATCTTTGCCGCTACGACAGCCGCATTACTTTCTTTATCTCTTATTTCAATAGTTGACAGCGGCTCGAGCTCGCTTTGCACAAATAGGCGAATCAAGGACTCGGGTGGCAACCCAGTTGTAAAATCAAAGTCTCGAAGCAACTTAGGGCCATGAAAAATAGATATTTTCCCGGGAACGACGTAAGAGAGAATGTTTGCGTTCCCCAATGCATCAGTCCTTACTTGTTGTGATTCGATGAAATCGTATGGTGCATGCGGTAGCCAAATGAGCCGGAGATCTTGCTGAGGACGCCCATCCATGTTGAGAATTTGGAAAGCAAAAGTGGCTTGAATGAAAGCTGTACAGGTTTGAAAAGAATTCGGGGTAATGTCTAACCCTAGCTCCCCTGCTATTGCGAATTCGTTTTGCTTAGAAGGCAAGTCCCATTTCCCAATAGGATATTTTGCGATACCATTCGCGTCAGTAGATTGCACCCTTTCCTCTCCATTTGAATCAAGAATTAAGAGTGTGGCGCTGGGGAGTGGCTTGTAGTTTGGCCATGTGTTTAATTGAACTTGCCCAAAGAAATCAATGGAAGACCTTGCTAGTGGCAAAGTGACCAAGTCGGAATCGTTGGGATGCACTTCTCGGTTGCCGAGGTTCTCTAATCCATTAGTTAGCTGCTTATCATTCATCGTGGCAGAGGATTGAAAGAGCAAAAGGCAAAGGATTAGTGCAAAAAATCCTGCTGCAAGGAGAAGTGCGGTTTTATTCATGAGTGATTAGCCGTTGGACCAGCCCCAGGCGCCAGCAGGTTCGACATCAAAGCCTCCCTGCGCAATGGCATGGGAAGTCATGAGCAAGAGTGAGGTAAGTAGTAGTGATGGTTTAAACATTTTATTCAGGGTCAAGATTAATTGCCACGATGCTAGATAAACGACACCATCTCCTAAGCGGCACATTGTTTTTTTCTACAGGTACTAGTATGCGAAAAGATTTAAGTAACAAGCCGCTCTGACTCGATTAGTGCTTAAGGCTAAGCCTGTCCTCGATATGAGCGAGCCACGCGGCATTGGGTCTTGCATGCGTGGTAGTGAGTAGAGACTTCACCTAGGTCACCTAAACATGTGTGCTTTCTTGCGGGGATCTTTCCGTCAAGAAAAGGGGCAAATTTATTGCAAAGAAAGCGCAGGAGAGCGATTTAGCTCGCGCAAAAACAACCATATGCCGACGGCCGTTCCGCCGAAAAAGACGATGGCCGTTGCGGGTCGCAAGAGTAACCAGGGCTCGTTAAATACCCCCCATTTTGCAAGGATTTCAATCGTATTCCAAAAAATGATGACTGCTGCAATGGCGTAACGCAGAGCCGGACCCATCGCGCGTTTGCGGACAAGCCGGAGCAGCAACCAACCCGAAACGGCCCAGCTTGATGCAAACACGGCATGATCAAGCCATCCGCCAACGCCGCCAGCGAATTGCGGATCCCATGACCAAAGGAGTACAACATAAAACCACCACATCATCAGGATGTATTGAAACGCCGTGCGCGGGCCGTAATTGTCTACGCGACCATTTGCGGTCGAGCCGCGCATCAAGCCAAAGGTGCGGCGCAGCCACATAAACATCGGGCCGCGATTACTTTCAAGGAAGAGCAAATACACCATAATAATGGCGAGTAAACCCCAAGTGTATTTCAGTAAAACATATTCGCCATATGCGCCGACCACTTGCCCGCCGACGAATTGCAATGATTTGGCAATTCCTAGGCTGCGGCTTGCGAGCATCAACCCGTATTCAACCGGGCCGGTCCATAAAAAGAGTGCGCCAAAAATGCCGAGCATCGACTGGACCGCGTCTTGCGATGAAAAACGCGTCGCAAGCAAAAGTAAAAACCCAAGCGCGCCCATAGCTAGCGTGACCCAACCCAGAAATGGTGTTGTTGGCAACATGCGTAAAGGCTCGGCGCTTAGTTTTGGCAACTCGATATCTTGATTGCGGGCTTGCAGCACATCCCACTCTTCTTCCATTGATCGGTCACCAAGCCAACGCGCCTCGACGCCCGGGCTTGATCGATATAAATCATCATTGATGTTTGCGTCAATCTTGTTAATTACGACCATGAATAAATGGCCGGAAGCAAGCGTTAAGAAGACAAAGACGGCAGCGAAGATGGCGCGCATGAAATTGGGTCTCGAAATGCAGAGCGAGAAATGCGTTGGATTAGGAATCGAAAGTCGCGCTGCACTTCAGCCCGCGGGTCGCGAGCAAGCGCCCAAAGGACGCCGCCCAAATCTGATAACGCACGCCAATTGGCCTGCCGACACCATGTCATGATTAGTTGCGATTCAGTCGCGCTCACCTCGGCCCTCTTGCGCGAGTGCATGCGATCGAGAAAGCGCTCAAAATAGCGGGCAACCTGAGGGCTGCGATGAATCAGCATGTGCGTGATGGAGTGCGCATCGCGGCCGTAACCAAAACGCTCGACACATGCGCTTGCTCCGCAGTCAGAAAGCCTATTGAGCAAGGCCGACTCATCGAAATTTGCGGACAGGAGCGCATCTTTGACTGCGCAAGTCATTTGCACGAGGGAAAAGCTAGGGTTTGAAGTCATGGGTACCGCCGCTATTGCGACTGGTTCTCAATATAGCCGCCACCCCAGCCCCGTAAAACTTTACTTGAGACTTATTCTCAACAAGGCCTAGTAAATGCCGGAAAAGCGGCCTGAGCCAGCATATCCAGGGAAAAAAGCCTTTCCGGGTTTAAACGAGAATGAGTGCTTCAAAATCTCGCCCATGACATCCCGAAAATCGGTCGTTACGGGCAGATCGCGGCCTTGATAGAGCTGAGAATCATCGAGCCCCGTAAATTTGCCGTGAACCTTGCCGCCCTTTACGCCGCCGCCCAACACCCACATGGCGCCACCATGACCATGATCCGTGCCCGAATTCCCGTTTTCGCGGACGGTGCGCCCAAACTCAGTCATAACGACGACCGTGACCTCGTTCATTTGCTCGCCCAGGTCGTTGCGGAAAGCGGCCAGCGAAGTCGCCAAATCTTGCGTGCGCACATGATGCCGCCCCTCGACACCACCCATCGCGTTGTGGTCATCCCAACCGTTGTAATCGAGCCCAACCACCTCAACAGGCGCACCACTACGGACGACCTGAGCAATTGCCTGAAGTCGATTTCCGAAAGTGCTCTGTGCGTAACCAGCTGCCTGGTTTGGTTTGGTTTTTGACAAGATTTCTTGGAATCGCCGCAAAGTCTCAATGGTGACCTGACCCGACAAAACGACTCCGGTGCCATCGTCTTGGCGCAGGCCCATCAAACCACCGCCACCTTCGCTCACCGCGCCTTCGCCGAAGAGAGAATCAAACTTATCTAAGGTGCTCGTCCCTTTTTTCTTTTCCATCGAAGTTGGGACCGCCAAAACGGGATACTCGCCACGCAAAGACCGAGGCAACAATTCTTGCATCGAAAACGCGCGCAAGGTATCACTCTCTTTTGTTTGGGTTAAACGCAAATAACGATTCAGCCAACCATCGCGCACCGTGCGGTCGCCCGGTGCGCCAAATTCCATGAAATCTTGCGCGTCAAAATGACTGCGTGTGCGGTGCGGAGAGCCGGCATTCATGATGACCGCAAAATCTTTTTCACGGAAGGCGGGCTCAAGTGCCGCCATCGAAGGAGCAAGCGCCCATTTCGAAGTCACGGGGATGATGCCGTCGCTCTCTGCCAGCGCAATCGTTGGCCGAACTTTGTAATAGGTTTTGTCTTTAAAGGGCACGATCTGATTTAATGGGTCGCACCCACCACGCAAATAAATCGCGACCAAAGTGTGCCTCTTACGCGCAGAAGGCAAAATAGAAAACGGGCCAGCCCATGCCCTGGAGGAAGCGGCCAGACCGAGCGCACCCGCCTGAAGTAAAAACTTGCGCCTTGAAATGTTATTGTTCATCGTTACTGTTGCTGGAATTCTGGGGAGCCAAGAAGAAGTGCTAATAGGTCGGGGCCCAACTCTGAAAAGACTGGGTCTTTTTCTCGCTTAAGGTATTTAGATGTCACAGAAGACAGTGCCGCCCGCGTGCGCTCACCCGCCCCCGCGGGCAAAATCAATTTGGTCAAATGATGCTGCCAAAGTCGTGGATGCACTCCATCGGTCGGGATGCGCTTCCAGAATGAATCAGGTATCTCAACACCCCTGAATCGACCCGAAGCCAAGTCAATCGCAAACTGCCAACGCAAGGCCATCACGCCTGGATCGAGCCAGCGATCGGCCGTTTCGTACCACCCAGTTGGGTCGTCGCAATGATAAAGCGGCTGCCCCATCGACTGCATGAGTGAAAACAGCCTGCGTGGATCTGCCACATCAGCTTCAGTAATGCGCAATGCGGAAAGCAAAAACTCCCACGGTGTTTTGAACTTAGCACGAAAATTTTCACGCTTCCAAAACTCGTCACTCTCGATGATTGTCAAAAACATCGCAGGGATGCCACCGCCCGATTTTTTATAAGTCTTTGCAACGGCTTGCACCAATTTTTTGGGCGGCTCGTCAGCAACAAAATAGCGGACCATCTTTGTGGCAATAAAATCAGCCGTGCCTTTGTGCTGAATTAACAAAGTTAAAATGTCGTCGCCTTGACCCGCCCCACCCGTTTTGTCTTCTTTAATGCGCTTGCCTAAAACCCGTTTATCGCCCTTAACATGCATAGCGGGCTGAAACTGAAATTCGAAGTCGCCATTGCGGCCACCGCTGAATGTCCAGCCCGTCAGAGCTTCGGCAACGGCAACCACATCTTTTTGTCGATAGTAATTGTCGACGCCAAGCGTGTGCAATTCCATTAGCTCGCGGGCGTAGTTTTCGTTTAAGCCTCGCTGGGCTGCAATTTGCGCGGCCTCTTCGGCACGATCTTTCGACCCCGTTTTGCGTTGCGTACGCCGCTCAACTTGAGCAAGCTCTTGATCCGTCGGGGGCCGCCGCGACAAGTGATTATCTAAATACTGCAACATCGCGGGATGCTTAGCACTTGCGCGAAGCATCGTGCCAAAATCACCAAACACATGATCTCTAACAACAGTTTGCTCGTAATGCGGAATCAAAGGAAAAGACTGCTGCCCCTTTGTGAAACTGACATTGAAATGGTTGCGCCAAAAATCGCAAGCCACCTCTTTTGTCTGATGCGGGCTATAAATCGAGCGGTACAAGACCGCAGCAAGTATTTCATTTCGGGGAACTCGCTCTAATTGCTTTCGCTCCTTTTGCGCTGCAGGCGCCAGATCACGCACCCTCTCAGAAGTATCAACCAAATCGCGGACTTCAGCCGGTGTCAGAAACAAGGTCTGCATATCTTTTAATCGCTGACCCAAACTCGAACCCGAAGCCGGCGTATCGCGCATCTGGCCACGAAGCCAAGATTCGGCGCCCACCTTCATGACATTGTTTACATCATCGGGGCCGTAGCCAAAAGAAAAACGAGTTAAAACATGGACGGCCTTTTCACGCTCAGTGAGTGGCTCTTTTGATGCGGATTGCTGGAGGTTAGACATCTGATTGAGATTGTATTAATGCGACCAAACAAAGCCAAAGTGAAACGCACCTGGAAAAGAATCCCAGCCGACATCAATATGCCAAGTTGATGATTCGTCCTTGTTAGGCAGCTTAACAATCAGCCCGCCGCCAATGTTCCAATTCCAACGCTCAAAATGATGATGTGTGCTGTAATGGTCATCAACCCAGCCCGACCCATAGGTGTATTCCAATACAGGGCCCGTCAAGACATAAGGAAACAAATACGGATGCACCTGCTTTACGAAACCATAGTCATAACTAAAATATTTATCATCCTCTGTGTAATCGTGGTCACCGTAATACCATTTATTCCGATCATCTGCCGGCTCGCCATATCGAGAGGAAGTATCACTTTCATTCGCATCGAAAATGATGTCTGTTGTGATGATTAAGGGTACATAAATCGCAGTCCAGGGCAATCTCGCGCGCTGGACGACCATCAAATCGCTATCATTTCGACCTGACACGAAAGATAGGTTTATTGTGTCCATTATTCCGCTGTCGCCGCCAGCGATTGAATACCCGACACCTAAACCACCGCTTTGTGAAAGGTCGCCGCCTACCGAATTAGACGAGCAACCGATGAAGGCGAATGAGAGGCTAAGCATGAGGAAAAAACGCATCTGCCTATCATAAGCAGACCGCTTATTGCCTGAGCTGTATTTGACTGCAAAGCAACACATCTTCGTTGCTCAACAGCAGGGGCTGTGCCGGAGAATCGCCAAGTTGCCATGTCGCTTGACCCGATACAAACGACGCTCGCCCAATCGTGGCGTAAGGCACCCGCATACGCGCAAGAGTGTTTTCACCAATGACCATTTCTTTGTGCCAACGCCAACGAAAATAGACTTCACGATTAGCGCCGCGCATTTCCATGGGGATATCAACGACAATTTTAGTGCCAGCTTCGCCCATCCATTGCAGATCAGCGCCAGCGACATACTGCCAAACGCGGGCGGCAGGAATCGTTTGCGTAAAGCCTAATCGAGGGTCGGCATCGCCCATCTCAGAGAGGGCAACCAAGCGCACATAATCAAGTGGGGCGATGGGGCCATCAGGGCCGTCGGCATCGCCATCCCACTCGAGTGCGTGAGCGGGGGTTTGGAAATACTGCTCTTGAAACTCGGTGCGCATCATGCCGTTTGGCATCTCGATGGAGCGCATCCACTGGCTCAGGTCATCACCCAGCGCTGAAATCATGGTGGGAAGACCTTGGCGGAAGCGGCTATCCATCCAGACGAAACCAACCTTGCGGCGTGACAAAACCTCTTTTGCGCGATTTGCATTTTTTGCCAAGAAGAAGTCAGCGGGTGCGATGAAACTCTCTCGCCCAATATATGAACCAAAATTTGTTGCGACGGTTGGCGCACCGGCCGCCCACTCAAGAGCATGCCCCTGATCCCATGTTGAGAGCACACCATGAGAACGGCCAGCTTCACGCTCACTGGCGACCATTGGCCGCAACTCTTTCATGAGCAGGCGCTGACCAACCAAAGCCGAATCAAAACGCGACTGGCCCGCCATCTCAAAGGCGCGCAACAATTCGGGAGCCTGCAAAGCAAAAACGATGAGCACGGCGGCAAACACCCGAACAATGGGTTTGCGTGTGAAACCACCCTGGCGCTGAAACTTTTGCAAACGATCAGCCACACCGAGGCCAACAATAACCGCTAAGGGCAAAGCGGCCAAATCGCCAAATCGACGCTGGAAAAGGGCCAGAATCAAGAAAACGGCAAGCGCTAACATCCAGAATAATCTATCCCGGAAGCCGCTACGCACTTGTAGCCAGGTTTGCCACAAAACCCACGGCAACAAAAGAGCACTCAAGCCAAGCCAGCGAAAGAAACCACCTGTGCCGGTTTGGTCAAGGCCCCAAAGTGGTTCTGATTCGGCGATACCAGCCATAAAAGCATCTGTGCGAGTGGCCCAAGAAAACGCCTCTTGGATACCCGCAACCGGCCCCGTGTCAGTAACCCAGAAAACGAGTATCGCGCCAAGCAAAACGATCACGACCTGAAATGGGCCAATGCCGCGCATGCGCAATGAGGCTTTGGGCCAAACCATCGGGACAAAAACTAGGCCACCAGCAATCAAAAAGGCAAAGTGAAACCACGACAAATTCACGACCGTCCAGGGTGATATTTCTTGCCAAGGGCTATGCAAAACAGCGGGGAGAACCGCGGAGGCAGCGACAAGGTGAAACAGCAATCCTGCTCGGCCAACTTCGGGGCGTGGCGAAAAACGATCAATCCACAACAAGATGCCAAAGCCAAGCTGCACAACCAAAACGACAACAATAGACGCCACCCAAGAACCCAATAAAACGCCCGCCATTAAACCTGAAACGCAGGCCGCAACCCAACAGCATTTAACCAAAGCTCTACCTAGCGTAGCGAAAAGGATGACAACCAAGAAAGCCACCCAAGCGTGGTGGTCTGCATTACCTGGAACACTGTAATGAATGCTCGCATAAGTCAGTGCATGCAAACCACCAGCAAGCCACGCGGCCAATGCGTTGCCGTGGCTCATTCTCCATGCCAATAACGCGAGCAAAAGAGAGGTCAAGACCCCTAAAACAAAAGGAACCCAAGCCGCCAAAGCCGAGGATTCGCCCTCGGCAGGGACAAGACCTAATACTTTAAGGAAAGATGTGTAATAAGGAGGCCAAGGCACCGCTGCGCCAAGTGGCCAATTCAATGATTCATCAAGCGCAAGCGGAAACCCATCGTCGCCCGTTTCGGACCGAAGTCGACGCAGGTGATACAAACCATCGCTGTCTACGGAAAACCAAGCACTTGAATCACTCTCAGAAAAAGGGATGCGGATATGGTGTGCTTCTCGAGCCGCCCAAGACAAAACCATAACGCCAAGAAGCGCAACCAAAAGGGCGGGGAGTGTTTTCATCATGGTTAAAAGCGCACAGCGTAAACCAGCTTAGCCGTCAAGTCAGAGTCAATCGGGCGGAAGTTTTCATCTCGCACCCAGCCTGTATTTAGCACCAAAAACAGCTCGCGACCATCTTCAACAAACCAGCGCACGCGGCTCTGCACGCCCACCTCTTTCGAGTCGGTATCCCATTGAATCATGTTTTGAAAAATGCTGTCTTGTGAAAAATTCCAATCAAAAGAAAGTGCCGCAATTTGCTCATCAAAACCACCGTCGTCAAAGACACCATGATTGAGAGAATAATCAAGGGCGACCAAAACCGCAGCAGAAGGTCGCCACATCAAACCGCCCTCGTATTCGACCATTTGGCCGCTATACCAGTCGCCCCAATGTACGCCAAAACCATAAGCAAACTCGCCCGCGCTTGAGCTTTCATATTCAGCACCCCAAGTCAGCCACTCATAAAAGCCCGCCTCAATCGTGGTGCCATCTGCTGGCTCAAAAGACTCGTCGACACGGTCTTGATCAGTGTCAAGTGATAAGTCGATTACCGAGCCATCATGGAACTCAAGTGCGAACAAATCGAAATTGATTGCTTGGCTGACCTCCCCCACGCTATCTACCCACCAATGGGCGCTAATCGACGATTCAAGCTCGCGTAGCCAATCATGATTGAAGCGGTATGTGTGCTTAACTTTGGTGCGATAAAGTGTTTCGCCAGGCCGCCGAACATAACCCAAACCAGGCGTGTAATCATTACTTGTGCTAATCACTTTTGCGAAGACCTCAAGCGATTCATCTTTCCAGAAGACATCACCACCGCCAGCCCAACCGCGGGCGTTTGTCATGTCATCACTACTCTGGATGGCGTACATATTCCAGCCCAATAAACCGTCGGCAACATCGGGGGCGCTTCCGCGAAAATCAAAACCAAAAGTGTGGTTGTGTGCATCAGACTCTGGGTTGCCGTAAGTAAACAAAGCACCGAGAGAGACTCCTTCTTTTATATTCCAGGCGGGTCGAAACACACCCAGCTCGCCGCCAGGCACGCCTAACGAATCAACCGCATCGGTGCGCACCGCCAAGACACCTAAGTCAAACTCACCGATACGACCCGCAACGCGCAAACCCGATTCGATTGGCACTTCTTCGCTATCGACCAAGCCAATGCGCCGACTGAAAAAGGGCTTCAATGCGTGCCCCCTTGGGCCGAACTCAAACAGGTTAGAGTCTTGCAAAAAGAAGTCGCGTTTTTCAGGGAAGAAAGTCGAGTATCGAGAAAGATTCACCCGGCGGTCATCGACTTCCGTCTCGGCAAAATCAGTGTTCCAGGTCACGGAAGCTTTTAATTCTGGCGTAATCGAAAACGACAATTCAGCACCTAAATCAACACGAGTGTCATCAATTGACCCCTCGCGCAAATGACTTTGATTTACCTTGAGATAAGGACGAAACTCTACACCCCAACCTGATTCAATCCCATCAAAGCCTGTCAACTCGCCGGCCTTTAAGACTGTGAACAACCAGTATTCGCGCACAGGAAAGGCCCAGCGATAACTCGATCGGCTTGCTCCTCGATAACGCTGGAAATTTGCGCGCCACATGCCGTCGTCGCCAAAAGAAAGGGAGCGAAACGGAATCGCCATCTCAGCCACCCACCGGTCTTCAAAACGCTCGACTCTTCCTTGCCAGACACCATTCCATTTTTTATTAAACCTAGAACCGTTTTCAGCGATTAAGCCATCACCTCGCGACCCTGCCGCCGACATCTGAAAAAAGTAGGCGGTCTTGCCATCATGAAAAGTATCGAAGACAAACTCAATTCGATCATCATCTTCAAGGAAGGCATCGCGCTCCATGTTTTGCAAAACCATCTTTTCAGGCTCTGGCTCAAAACAAGTCATGGCAACAAACAAATGAGTTGCGTTGCGCATCAAACGCACCTCTGTCGCGGGGTCGGCCAACTCACCCTCGTGGGGCTCGACTTCACGGAACTCACCGAGCAAAACGGCCTCTTGCCAGAGAGACTCTAATTCACCGTCTAGCTGTGGTGCGCCATCAACCGTCGGCACATGCGCGCGAGGTGCTTGAGCATGAGCAAGGCTTCCTATCACCGCAAAGGCGGCTAAAAAAGCGATGGGGCAAAGCAATCGAGATTTCATTTTGAGGCATGTTTGACGACCTTCCGAGCAAGGCCTGTCAGCGGGACATCGCCTGGAAGAGCAAAAGCAAACGCGGGCAAATCAGATGGGAGCTGCCACTCAGTCACTTCTATAACTTGCGCAGAAATTTTGTGATGAGTAATCGCATGTCGAATCGAACCACCAAGTACCTTTAGTTTAGCAGAACCTAAACTCAAACTATGCCACGCGGCATCAAGCGATTCATGCTCCTCTTCTGGAACACAGGGTGGTTCGTAAAGTCCGATATTCCAGCCGTTGCGTCGCTTGCTTAGTAAATAGGCATCGCCTTGCTTTAAAACAAAAAAGAAGAGTGCCATCTCGACAAAGGCCTTTGCTTTTTTTGCTCTGGGGTAGCGCAATACATCACCATTAACTAAGGCTAGACAACCCTCGGCTAAGGGGCATTCTGTGCATTTGGGTAATTTTGGCGTGCAAACGGTTGCGCCAAGTTCCATGACGGCTTCATTCAGGGCGCCGGGAGCTTCATTGCGAGGCAAAAGCGACATCCAGCGAGTGCCGACAGATTCTGACTCGCGGTGCAGCGCCCGGTCGTCAGAAGCCAGGTGTAGCGCGCAAACCCTTGCTACCACGCGCTTTACATTGCCATCAACCACGGGCGCGTGCAAACCAAAGGCCAACGAACCAATCGCCGCGGCCGTGTATGGGCCCACACCGGGTAAAGCCAAGAGCCCGTCCAAATCAGTCGGGATGACCCCTTGGAGATCGTCGTGCACCCGTTTTGCAGCGGCATGAAGCATCCTTGCTCGCCGGTAGTAGCCCAAACCCGCCCAGAATTGAAGGACCTCTTCGATATCAGACTGCGCGAGCGACTCAATCGTCGGAAATCGCTCAAGAAATCGCTCAAAAAACGGAACAACCACCTCAACGCGTGTCTGCTGCAGCATAATCTCTGAAACCCAAATGCCCCACGCCCCGTGCCCCGCACGCCAAGGCAAATCACGACGGCGCAACGCGAACCACGGCAACAGCCGGGCCGGGACCAAATCCAAAAAACCAGTGACTAACGATCGAGAAGTAGGCAAGGTGAGCAGAGAGTGGGAATCCCACTACGGCGACGAGGATACGGTCCGTCGCTACGAAGCGCGCTATGCCCGTGGTCGGAAAAAGTGGAATAACCGCCTTATCCTGCGGGCGACGATGCGCGCATTAAGAGAGTTGCATGGCGGTGAGCTGCCCCACGCCATTCTTGATTTCCCTTCGGGGCCGGGGCGATTCACGGCAGAATTTCGCGCACTCGGCATCGATGTCATACACGCGGATGTTCAGCCCGCAATGTTGGCGGCCGCACGACGCGCACATGGGCGGGGCACGGAAATCCTCGCAAACATATATGAGCCGCCATTTAATGGGCAGGCTCCGACCGCACTGTGCCTGCGTTTGATGCAGCACCTCGATCGCGCATCGCGCATCGCCGCACTCGCGGGCCTTGCCCAAAGCACCGACCTGGCCGTTATCGGCTACTACCCTGGTTGGCATTTCAAAACACACACGCGGCGCATCCGCCACTCGCTGGGCTTCAAAAAACGCCCCTTGCGCGAGCGACTAACCACTCAACAAATCCAAGATGAAGCGGCGGCAGCGGGGTGGCAAGTGCGTGCCATGCGCCGCGCGATGCCGTTATTCTCTGAGTGCGTTTTAATTCTGCTCGAACGCACCCCCACACTCTCATGACTCGTCGCGATTTCGAAAACACGCTTCACGCCGCCGCACTGACCACCTTTTTGCTGGCCACCGTTAATTTTTTCGCGCATTCGGGCAGCGGCACACCCTATTCCGCCCTGCAAATCCTCGGCTTTGCGGCATGGCTGCTCATCCCCCTCTCGCTCCACCTCGCCACACCAGGCGAGCTCGACACCAGCTCCCACAAAAAACCGACTCGACTCGGCCCCTGGCTTTACCTTGCCATCCTTGTCTTCACGAGCCCAGTCGTCAGTTTTTTCACCGCCCCCGCTCTCCTCTTTTTCCACGGACGCCACCTCGCCTGGAGCCGCCCCAAACTCGGGTCCATTTTCCTCGGCATCTGGATGGGCTCCGCCGTGGCCACATCTCTCGGCCTCGGCTGGCCCGGATGGGCTCTCACGATTGCAATTCTCTTTCGCGCCAATCGCCTCGCACCGCTCCCCGCAATCGACCCGCCCGCTGACTTCTCGCCCCAGCAACGCCAAGCGTGCAAATTGGCAATCGCCGACAAAATCCAATCTTGGGTTCTGGGTCTTACCCTCACGATTGTCGCTTTATGGCTCTGGCCCGCACGAGACCTCTTTGATGGGTCAACCGTCACCCATGATTTCAGCCGTTGGCTCACTCTGCTCACGCTTTCTTTCGTAGCCTGGCACACTCTCGGGGCAGGTCTCGCCGAAATTCGGGCACGGCGCACCGCAGGATGGCTGCTCCTGGCCGCACTCGCATGGGCGCTCACCACATCCCTGACCACCATTGCGCGGCTCGGCGAAACCGCAATTTTTCAGTCTCTTGTTGGCTGGAAGCCGCTGGTCGATGCGCTCAATGCTGGCGAGCGACTCACCGAGACTCATTGGGTTTACGCACCACTTCTATTTACCGTGATTTATGCACTGCCCGTGATTCTCGGAAGCACGGCCGCACGCGTCATTCTTTACCCGCGGCACTCCCCTAACCCAAACGAAACTGGCGCAAGCACTCGCGGTTTGAGCGAATTTACATTTGCGATCGGGCTCACCCTTTTGCTGATTTGCCTGAGTAGCAGTCGCCCCATCGGCTTCCCGACGACGACAGGGCTGCCCTTTTTCACAAACCGGCCTAAACAGGTCGCGCGCGCCGAAAACGGCGAGCTGCTTGAGCGCGCAACCTTCGCCGGCGTCACCCGCACACTTGAGCAAAGCGGAGCAGACGAGCGTTTCTTGGTGGATGGCCGCAACTTCCTCACCTTCGGCGAACATCGACAAGAGCGCCATGAGGCGACCTTGCTTTACGCACAGCAGATTAGTGGCCTTGCAACCGCAGCATCACAGCCCAACTTGCTGACCCTTGCCCCACAAGCTTGGTGGCAAACGCGGCACAACCCTCTGCGGCAGCTCTTTCTCAACCGGCAAGCCTCTCAGTTAAGCGGCGCAGATGACATCCTTGCCTTGGCTTGCACGCCTCAACAGTTCCCTGATTTCAAAACTCTCAAATGCACTCTTGCCGGGATGAGCTCGGCTTGGGAAAACCAAGCTGGGGTTGATGGCCTCGCCTCGGCGATTCTGGTTCCACACGGAGCCGAGTCGCCAAGCCTGCTTTTGATCGCGCACTCTCCTGAATCTGCAATCCCCCTCTCTGCCATGGCTGACGGCACCCTTTTGGCAACTGGCTCTTTTGAAACGAGCTGGTTCAGCCCACTTGCAGGGCCGCTCCCGCTTTCAACAGCTGCACTGCGCACCACCGTTTTCCGCGAAATTGACGAGCTCGAATCGACTCACCGAGCCCAGCGCGTCTTGCGTGGCTTTCTGTCATACGATTCTGCCACTTCGTCGCTTCTGCCGTTTTATCTCTCGCTTTTGAGTGCACAACGGTATTCGGTCCATGACACTTTCGAGCATCGAGATGCCGAAGCGGTTGAGCTTGATGCAATCTCCCTGCAAGAGCTTGTCAAGATTGCCCGCGATTTTCCTCATGCGCAATCGGTACGCCAAACGGTACATGCCATGGCCGAATTGCTCGTTGAAAAACGCGAAGTCCAATGGGCTCACGACACATTCCAAGCCCTGCAAAAAGACGGCCTCTGGCAAGACCCAGTCGTTTTTTGGGTTCGCGGAGTGGCCGCGCTTGAAATGCTTGATTCGACCGCAGCAAAGGCCTTTGCTGAAAAGGCGCTCGCCGTCGACCCCAAGTATGCGCCTGCACTAGAGTTACGGGCAAATGCGACAAGGTAGAGCAATCACTCAACGACTGCCGCGCTATAGGTAGGCTTAAATACGACTTTGGAAAGTGACAAAAAGCATTTCCAAGGCAAGCGAAATAGCATAGAGTGGAGGCGGTGCTCATTGCCGATTAGCCTTGCGCTAGCCATTTGCCCCCTGAATTGTTTCCTAACCCCCTTCCCTCAACTCCCCTGAACGGACCAACAATGCGTCGCATTCTCATCCCAGTTGTTGCTGTAGCTCTTGCAGCCTCTCTCACCGCGCAAAATATGCGTGCCCCTCAACAAGTCGACATGGGGCTTGGCAAAACTTTTAACGGCGGCCTTGTCGCTGATAATGGTTTTCAAGCTGTCATGTACAAAGAAGACTTGACCTTCGATATCTATGTCAATACATCCGTCGATGGCGGTTTGACTTGGCGAGGTGCAGTCAAAGTTTCGCAAGACACTACAGGCGCTAAGAAATACGCCTACAACTACTCGCTCGCCCTATCTGGTGGCATCCTGCACGCGAGCTATCGCTCCGAGCAAGTTTCCGATCGCGATGATGTTTTCTACACTCGCTCGCTTGACGGTGGCCTAACTTGGGAAGCCGAGCAAATGATTGACAAAGGCTACCCAGCCGCCAACGGCGCCAATGCAACTTATGTTGCTCGCTTGATGGCCGACGGTAATGATGTCTACATGTACATGCTCGTTGACAACGGCCCAGAAGAAGTCTGGCTCTCTGCTTCACACGACGCAGGCGCCTCATGGGGCCCAGCACTGCAAGTTACTCCAGTCGGCGGCGCCGATGTCGACAAGCTCGCCATGACCGCAAACGGCATGGATGTCTACTGCGCCTACGATGACGACCGCAATGTTTCTGGCGATGACGAGCTTTGGTTCCGCATGTCTCACGACGGTGGCGCAACCTGGATGGGCCCTGAAGTCCAACTCGATGCATCCGGCCCTGGTGTCGGCGATGTCGATGGCGGCAACCTCTGGATGGGCTGTGACGGCTCAACCGTTATGGTTTCATGGCTCGAAGACGAAGTCCCAACAGCAGCAGCTGACGAAGAAATGCATGTCATTGTTTCTACCGACGGTGGCCACAACTGGGGTGCTGATACCGTCCTTATGACTGGCTCAGATGCCGACAACCAATGGCTCAATGTCGTTGCAGGCCGGCTCTCTGTCGCATGGGAAGATAACGCAACTGGCGCTGACGAAATGATGGTCGCTTCTAGCTCTGATAATGGCGCAACTTGGGTTACCGCACAGGTTTCCAATGGTGGCGCTGCTTATCCACGCTTAGTTGGTAGCGCTGATACGCTTGCCGCAGCTTGGGGTGGCATGGGCGCACCTGAATTCCCAATGGCGGCCATGTCGCAAGACGGTGGTGCCACTTGGAGCGCTCAGGCCGACATGGCCATGGGCACTCAAGACGCCTTTGACGCTGACTACATTGAGGTTGCATACGATGCTGTCTACAACAATGTTTTCGGCGCTTGGCTCTCAGATGATCTCGGTCAAAACCAGCAGTATGTTGGTGGTTTCCGTGGTGCAAGCCTCAATCCAATGGGCACTTTCGCCGCTGGCAACCCAGTCCACTGGGAAGTTGCTGGTTACCCAGTCAGCGAAGCCGGCAAAAACTTTGTCGTCATCGCCTCGGGTTCTGTTGGTGTATTGCCTATTCCAGGCGACGGCCGCAACCTCGGTGTAACCTACGATGCCTATGTTGACGCAACTCGCGGCGGCATGCTCATGGGTGCTATCAACGCTGACGGCACAGGCTCAACCGGCACCATTGGCTGGCCAGGCTCCGTGCCTGTTGGCTCTACTGTTCAATTCGTAGCCATCTCCCTCTTGGGCGCTGGTTCTTACGGCTCCATCACTGATGTGATGCCTGTTACGGTTCAGTAGATTCACTTAGCGGTCCCATCGCTTTCTTGGCCGCAATCTAATCGGATTGCGGCCTTTTTTTGTAACCATCTTCAACCTGTCCTCTAACACAATCATGAAATACACCACGCTGCACCTCATTCTCTCTTTTATCCTTCTCGCGCCGACGGCTTTCGCTCAAGGCATTGGCGGCACATACCAAAAAAGCGTACAACTCGATGACGCCATGGAAATGCAGCGCAACTACAACAGCTCTCGTTTTGATTGCATTGGCGACCTTGATGGCGACGGCGTCGATGACTATATCGTTGGCTGTAATGATTGGGTCTTAAGCAAAAATTTGATCCGCTGCTACTCAGGCGTTGACGGCTCCACTATTTTTGAAATACCTCGCCCCTATACCTCTAACACCCTCGGTATTATTGGGGAATGCGTCACAACCATGGGCGACTTAGATCAAGACGGCGTATCTGACTTTGCTGTCAGCGGCTCATACCTCGTTAATTCTGAAGATGTTGGTGAAGTCCGCATCTACTCGGGCGCGACGCAAGCATTGATTAACACTTTTCATGGTCCATCAAATGGCATCGTTGGCAGCACAACCGATTATGCCGCTACTCTTGTTAATGTAGGCGACCTTGACCTTGACGGATGCGATGACCTTCTCGTTGGAGCGCCCACCTGGTCAGCAAACAACCTCAGCAACTAGCAAGGTTATTTTGAAATCCGTAGCGGAAAAACTGCCGCCATGCTCTATTCCGAGTACGGTCAATTTCATCATGATTCTTTAGGCATCTCTGCAGCGGCGACATCTGATGTTGATGGTGACGGCGTCCCTGAATACTCTGTCCTGTCTTTTGACGATCTGCACACAAATAGCGGTGGGAAACTATATCTTTACGATGGAGCTTCTCATAATCAAAGAGGCGCTATCAGTGGCGACTCCCTCGCGGGTGGCACTGGCTACCTTGGAAATCATGTCTCGGCCATCACCCTGCCAGGCCCATACCCATTAGGTGCTGTGACGACCTATCAAGACAGCAATGGGCAGTTTTACATTGTTACACTCATGTTTGCACCTTCTGGCATATTGGTTCTTAGTCGCGTTGCTACAGATTCCAGTGTTGATTGTTTTGGCCTCCTGAGCCGAGACGACTCTGCCTCTCCTCAGCATTTCCTAAGGCGAGAATATGCCCTTGGCACGACAGAAACGATTATTTACGAGGTTCATACTGACGGCAGCATCATTCGGGTTGGCCCGCTTGGCACCAGTGGCTATGGCCAGATTCACCCTCTTCCACCAAGTTCTAACAATGAGTTCTCGGGCGACTTCATGGTAGAAGAAAACTTAGGTTCAGGTAATGTGCAAATCAGTGTTTTCAACTTCAATCCCATCCTGAGTACAAGTCGCGAGTCCATCTCTGCTAATTCAGGTGGAAATGTACACTTAGACATGAACTTCCCTGATGAATACGCTGGCCAAAGCTACCGTGTACTACTTTCCGCAAACACCGGGGCCATTCCATTCGGAAGCGCTGTGATCCCTCTAGATTACGACCGTTACTTCCAATGGATTCTTAGCTCCTCGTCATCTAATTTCTTTACGAATCACGCGGGCATTTTAGATGCTTACGGCAACGCAAATTCACGCATGCAAGTTTCTGCCGGCTCATTAGGCAACTTTGTTGGCCGCGCATTCTACTTTGCCGCTGTCACTTTTATTCCGGGCGCGACTGACGGCAAGATGTCATCCATCGCTCGTGTTCTTAACATTGTGCAATAATCGCTAATGCAACTATTGGCCGCAATCTAATCAGATTGCGGCCTTTTTTATGCACACCGTTAAGTTTCATGTCATAATAGGGAATGCTCTCATCCCTCCTACTCACCTTCGCGCTAGTCATCCCCCAAGCCTTGCCTCAGCAAGCTTCTGCTCAATCGCAGGTTGCGACAACTCTCCCAAGCGCAGTCGCCGAGCAAGCCCAAGGCTCTCTTGCGGCAACCTACGAACCATCCATTCTGTTTTGCTTCCCCAACGAAGGCGAGCAAGAGTCGATGGCTTTCATTATCGGCACGAATTTCGATCTCGGTGCATTCCCGATGTTTGGCCTTATTCCATCCATTCCACTTTATGTCTTCACGACTCCCAAAATTCCACTCATTGGCAAGTTCTCACTGATGGTAACGGTTGTCCCCTGGACACTCTGGCCTGGCAAAGTTGACCTTAAAATCAACTATCTTGGCAGATTCACAAACGCAGTTGACTTCACCATCTTGTAGTCACGACTGGGCCGCTCGATACGCGCGCCACTCGACCCCCTGGGACTTAGGCGAGCCGCACCCCGAATTAATCGCGCGGCTCAAACTCGACCCGACACTCAACACCGGTCAACTCGGGCGCGTTCTCGTGCCCGGCTGCGGTTTCGGCTGGGACGCCATCGCCCTCGCCAACGCAGGCTGGGATGTAGTGGGTTTAGATTTGGTTGCCGAGCTTGAAGATGCAATCGGCGCACAGCTTTTGGGCGTAGGCGCACAATTGCTCATTGGTGATTTTTTCAACCACCAACCTGCTGAGCGATACGATCTCATCTTCGACCACACTTTCTTTTGCGCGCTGCCACTCAATCAGCGGAAAGCGTGGGGGTCGAAAATTGCAGCTCTCTGCACGCCTACAGCACAAGTGGTATCGCTTGTTTTTCCAGAAAACCGGCCGCTTGACGAAGGGGGGCCGCCTTTTGGCATGTGCACACTTGATGTCGAGTCGGCATTAGGCGACCATTTTGAGCTGCTGCAAGATCAAGACGCTGCCCCCTCTCAGGGGCGTTGGTGGCCTGAAAAATGGGCGCAACTCAGGCATATAGGCGTTTAGCTATGTCTGCGCTTTCGCGCTTGTTTTACACCAAAGTAACGGTTTTTTAACAAAATAGTCACTTCTGCGACTTCCTAAACAGCATATACTAAAAGGCCGCGCATTTCTCTTTGCGCACCCCTCAAACTTCAAACCCCTTTTGCACATGCGCAACCTTCTTCTTGTTGCGGCCACCGCTCTTGCAGTGGCCCCTCTCGCAGCCCAAACTTCTGCTGAATATGTCTGCTACGGCGGACAACCCGGCACCACAAACTGGGAAATTCGCCGAACAGTCGATATTGACCAAAACGGCTCCTATCTCGATGCCGCCGAAGGCCCACGCTTCGCTTTTGACGACATGGTTGTCGTCACTTACATCGAGTCCATGGAATTCGGCACGGTAGGCAATGTTCCTGCCCTTTACGCCGTAGCCGGTGGCGACTTGATTCTGCGCATGGTTGACCTCGACGGCGACGGCCTTGCCATGAGCGCTGGCGAAGTTTTGACTTATGTTGACACTCGCGCAGCAATGGGCGTCTCCAACACCAGCCCTGACGATTTGGTGTTCGACTCCAACAAGGTGCTTTATGTAACCGATGACAACTGGAGCACCGTGCCACAACCAGGCTCGGGCATCCACGCATACATCGACCTCAACGGCAACGGCAACTGCAACGATGCAGGTGAGTCCTCTAGCTTTGTTGATGCTGCAACTGGCACCATCACCCTCAACGAATCTGCTGGCCCCGTAACAATTGACCTTGGCGACTTCGAAGCCATCACAATCGACAGCAACGATGTCTTGATTGCCTTCGCGCAGCAAGACCGCGCGCTTTACGCATTCAAAGACCTCAACGGCGACGGCGATGCCATGGACGCCGGCGAGTGCTGGAACTTCTGCAACTTGGTTGGCGATAAAGCTGGCCTCGATATCAATGTCGATGTTGCTGCAGGCACCCTCTACAACCCATCTTGTGTTTCCTCTTCAGGTACCGGCCTCTACGCCACACTTGAGAGCCTTGATGTTGATCTTGGCGCTGGCCCTGGTGGCGCAGACATCTACTGGATTGTGTCCAACGCATCCCCAAACTCTTGCGCGGGCGCAAATGGCCTGATTTATCGTGGCCTTGACCTCAACGCTGACGGCGACCTCAACGACGCTGGCGAAGTCACACTTTTCTTTGATGCTCCAAACTCGAGCAACATGGATTACCCAGCCAACTCCATCTACAGTGCAGCTGCCCACGACGGCGGCATCGCTTTCTGGAGCAACACTGGCCCAGCTGGCCCAAACTGGCCACAAAACAATGTTGAGTTCGTCTGGGACGACAACAACGACGGCGACGGCATGGACACTGGCGAAACCGCGACTACTTGGCGCTGGGATCCAGACGGCTGCTATGTCAAGAGCATGACTACCGTGCCTGTTGGCGCTTTCTCCGCTCCTGCAGCAGCGAGCTTTACGACTTTCGGTCAAGGTGGCGTTTCTTCTGGTGGCACGATTCCTTCCATCGGCAATGTTGGCCTACCTGTCCTTGGCTCGACTTTCGATGTCACGGTTGAGTTTGGCCCATCAAATAAGCCGACCGTTCTGTTTGTTGGTTTCTCCAATACTTCATACAACCGCCCACCAGCATTCAACTTGCCACTCGACATGACTTTCTACGGCATGCCAGGCAACTTCTTGCTGACCTCGATTGACTACGAGTTCCCGAACAACACAAATGGTTCCGGCCAAGCTGCAATGACTCTTGCCATCCCCAACAGCGCTAGCTTGGCGGGCATGGATGTCTACTTCCAGTGGTACATGGTTGACCCCGCCGCAAACAGCAGAGGTGCTGTCATGTCTAACGGCGGTCACGGTGTCTTGAACTAAGCTCCGCTTTCTTCAAAAACCTTTTAACGGGGCGTCACCTTTGGGGTGACGCCCCGTCTACTATGTATGAACATGTTCCCCCTCTCATCGACTCTGTTCGGCGTCGCGGCTCTCATCGTATCGTTGGGTTTTGCATCACCGGCCGCTGGGCAAGACCTTGGTGCATTGCGCACCTCGCTTGAGTTCAACGGCTGGCAAAAAGACTATAGTCAGCGCAAATCGGCGCAGGCACTTTCCAAAATTCACACCGCCGAGGCCATGCAGCTGCGGCTTGATGTCTTCGATGGCGACCACAAAAATTACAAGTGGGTTGGCGTGCGCGATTGGCTTTTTGATGGCTTCTTGCTTGCCAACAGTTTTGCTGAAAATGAGCTGCTCGCCCAGGCTGCCCAAAACCGAAAAAACCTTGATTTATTGCGCGAATTGGCCCTTCGTGGGCTTTTGGCTAACAAAGGCAAAGTGCCCGCCAAGCCGCTCCTCGATAAAAAATTCCTAAAGGCGCCTCTGCGTATTCGGCTGGCTTGGCAAGAGTGCTTGGGTGCTTTGGTCGGCACAAATCGTCTTGACGGTGGCAAAAAAATGACGGCGTCCGCAGCCGAAGCGAGTGCGCGAGAAGTGCTCCTAAAAGCAGGTGCCCCATTTGCTGGGCATTTGCACTTCAAGACCTTGCAACCCGCCGAGATTGCAGCTATTTCAAAAGCTCTCCTCAAGAGCAAAGACCCACACGACCGCGCGCTTTGCTTGAGAGTTTTAGGTCGCCACAAAGAGAGCTACGATGCTTTTTTGCAAGCCGCGGGGCCTGCGTTGCGCGGCGACGCACTTGGCCCTTTTGTAGCTGTAGTCGAAGAGGGCGTCGATGCCCAACTCGCCCCGCTTATCCCCTTACTCATTACGGCCCTAGAAATCCGCACAGCAAATCAGGGCAGTGGGCGACTCATTCGTGATCTGGCCTCGGCACTTCGTGAGCTTTCTGGTCAGAGTTTTGGTTTGCACCCCGACTCTTGGCGCAATTGGTGGTCTCATGCGGGCAGCGAGTTTCTTGCCAAGTGGCGGGCTGGCGGCAACCCCGGCACTCAAAAGCACGAAGCCCAAAAAGACGGCACCGTGGCTAAATTATTTGGTCTACCCATCGACAGTCATCGTATTTACTTTTTGGTCGACGGCTCAGGCTCGATGGTCAAAGACAAAATTGGCGGCAAAACAATTGCCGAAGCCGCAGCTGATGAGCTGGCCGCCTTCCTTGACGCCCTGCCGAGCGATGCCGAGGCAAATCTCATCTTGGTCGCAAACGAGCCGATCCTCTCTCTGAAAACGCTCAAGCCGCTCACCAAAAAGATCAAAGCGCAGCTCGTGAGTGATGTGCGCGACTTTCACTACAACTCCGCCTCCGCTCTAGTAGAGGCCCTGCGCTTGGCCCAAAGCGACGCTAGCGTTGACACGATTGTTTTAATCGGCGACGGTGGCTCCACACGAGGCATGCATGGCGACTACAACCGCCACATTGTTGCCGAGAATTTCCGTGAACATCTGCGCTCTGGGGTGCGTCTTCACTGCATCGCGCTCACCCAAAGCAGCCGAAAACAGGGCTTTATGCGGCTGCTCGCTGAGCAAACCTCTGGTAGACTTGTCATACCAGCAAAGTAATCCACTTCCCTCCCAACCCCCTCTTGCTCAAACTCCTTTCCGCTTTCCTACTCACTGTGCTTGTCAACACAGCGACCGCCCAAAACCTCGAAGTCTGGTTCCTTGATGTGGGCCAATCTGATGCAACTTTGGTCATTGGGCCTACGGGCAAGACCTTTTTGTTTGATGGCGGCTCCAACGGCGAGGGCAGCGGCATTATCGTGCCCAAATTGCGCGCGCTTGGCATCAATCAGCTAGATATCGTTTCGGCAAGCCATTACCACTCCGACCATGTTGGTGGCCTCGACGAAGTCTGGAATGCCGGCATCCATGCGACTGTTTGTTATGACCGCGGCGATCAAAGTTGGTACAGCACGGGCAGCTCAACCGATTATCGCAATGCATATTCCTCTGTGCGCCAGACGGTTACTGCCGGGCAAATTGTCGATTTGGGTGGTGGTGCGACCTTAAAGTGCATTTCTGTTTATGGGCAATTGAGCAATGGGCAGAGCGTCAATATCAACAGCTCTTCCCAACACGAAAATTCATGCTCCATCTCCTGGAAGCTGGAATACGGCGATTTTGACATGTGGGTCGGTGGCGACCTGACGGGCGGCGGCAACAACACCGCTGATGTTGAAACTAAGGCTGGGCAAGCTTGTGGCAATGTTGATGTCTATCAAGTCAATCACCATGCTTCGCGCACTTCGACTAACTACAGCTTCGTTTCATCGCTGCAGCCTGAGTTTGTGGTCATCCCTTGTGGCAGCAACAACAGCTACGGCTACCCCAAGCAAGATGTCATGGATCGACTCAACAAATCATCTCGCGTGATTCCAGTTTGGTCTTTGAGCGATGGCGTGGGCACCGAGGGCTATGTTGATGTCAACGGCCATGTGCATTTGACAAGCGATGGCTCAACTTACACCGTGACATCAGCCAACGGCACGACCTTCACCTCGCATTGCGATGAGCAAAGTTTGAGCAGTGTTGCGGCGGGCGATGTGGTTGTTGCCGAATACATGGCCAACCCAAGCCGCGTTAATGACAGCGAGGGCGAATGGGTCGAAATCTCTGGCGCCCGCGAATCTGAGGCCATCTCCATGCGCAGTTTGAGCATGACTGATGCTGGCAGCAACTCCATGGTCTTTGGCGCCACGATTCAACTCGAAGCTGGCGACGAGCTGTTGGTCGGCGCAGATGGCCTTCCGAGCCGTAACGGCGGCATCACACCAATCATGGTTTGGCCGACGGGTTCCTTTTCAATGGCTGATTCCACCGATGCCATTCTGCTTAAATATGGGGCCACGACGATTGATAGCGTGAATTACACATCTAGCTACCCCGGGGGCAGCGGCATTTCCGCTGAACGCTTAGATTTACTGGGCGATAGCTCAGCGGCCAACTTTACAGCAGCCGTGAGCACTTATGGCTCTGGCGATAAAGGCACGCCTGGCGATGACAACGATGCTGACACGACCAATTGGTCGGGTGGCGGCCCAACAGACAGCTACATCGAAATCATTTCGCCGCCCATGCTCGGTCAGCGCCTCGAGATGAATTGGCACATTGCCCGTGGCGAATACGCTGCAGGCGCGATGTATCAAGGCTTCCTCACTCAGGGCACGACCCCTGGCATCACGCTTAATGGCACGCATATCCCCGCAAACCTTGATACGGCTTATGGTCTAACAAGCGTCATTCCTGGGTGGTCGGGTTATGTGCCAGCAAGCGAGCTTGTCGCCGCAAACACAATGATTCCAAACAACAACGCCTATCGCGGGCTGACGGTTTACGGCATCTTTGTCACTTACAAAGTCATCGCGTTTAGCGGCATAGACATCCGCTCTGTAGCCAGCCCTGTCGCAATGATTATTTGGTAGCGGGCTTCTCAAGCCGCACTCGACAATCAAGCACGCACGACTCTGACGCATCCCATGCTGCCAAAAATGGGTTGAGGTCAAGCTCGACAATCTCAGGGAGGTCAGTCAACATCTGAGACAAACGCAACGAGATCTCAATCAACTGTTCCCGGTCAACGGGTGGCTTGCCGCGTGCGCCTTCAAGCAACGCCTTTGCGCGGATGCCATCAACCATGACCTCAGCGTTTAGCCTCGAAAGTGGGTGCAAGCGGAAGACGACATCTTTAAAGACCTCGACATGAATGCCGCCTAAGCCGAATGCTTGCAAGCGGCCATATTGAGGGTCAGGTGCCGCACCAAAGAAAGTCTCAATTCCGCCGCTGCGCATGGCTTGCACCATGACTTTCATATTCTTATCAATCTTGTGGAATCGCTTTTTGAGATCGCCGTATGCGGCTTTTAGATCTTCGGGTGTGCGCAAATCAAGCCGAACACCGCCAAAGTCGCTCTTATGCACCGCCTTTGCAGATTCGATTTTTGCGACCACTGGGTAGCCCACTTTCTTGGCAAACTTCAAGGCCTCGTCAAGTGTCAAGACAATGCGTGAAGGCACCATCGGAATGCCATACGAAGTAAACAGCGTTTCCAGCTCAGTGCCTTTTAGCATGTTGCGACCACGGCTAAGCGCTTGCTCAACGGCGTCGCGCGCTTTCTTTTTATTGACGCGGAATTTCTCAGCCGGGCGATTCGGGCGGCTGTGCATCTCTTCCAGATCAGCTAGGCCAGCCAACGCAGATACGGCTTCTTCTGGGAATCGATAATTGGGCACACCTGATTCGCGCAATACATCAAGCGCGGCTTCTTTGCCGAGTCGACCGAGCAAACAAGTGACCACTGGCTTTTTACTGCGATTGGCGTGTTTGGCAAATGCCTGCGCAACCGCTTCTGAATCAATCATGGCTGGTGAAACAAAAATCGCAATAACCATGTCGATCTTTTTGTCTGCCAACATGGCGCCAAGCACCTTGTCGTATCGCTTGCCGTCAGCGCTTGCGATGAGGTCAACTGGGTTTTTCGCGGAAGCCTCGACAGGAATAACCGCCTCGATTTTTGCCGTTGTCTTTTCAGACAAGTCAACTATTTCAAGACCTTGCGCCTCGCATGCATCAGTCGCCAAAATCGCAGGGCCGCCAGCGTTTGTCACAATGCCCACGCGCCGACCGCGTGGGAATTTACCGACTTGAGTAACGGCCGCTAAAGAAAACAACTCTTTCATGCTGTCAACGCGCAAAATACCGCATTGCTGAAGCAACGCGTCGGCCGCGGCCTCTGAGCCAGCAAGTGAACCCGTATGCGAAATAGCGGCCTGAGCGCCCTTCGCACTACGGCCTGACTTCACGACCAAAACGGGCTTTTTGCGGGTGACACAGCGGGCGGCGTCCATGAAATCGCTGGGGTTGCCGAAGCTTTCGAGATACATCAAAATCTGATGACAATTCGGGTCGTCGCCCCAATAGCGCAGCAAATCGGCCGGCGAAATATCAATGCGATTGCCGACACTCACAAACATATTGATGCCAATGCCAAGCTCATGCGCGTCAGACAAAATTGCCTCGCCGAGCGCACCCGACTGCGACACAAAACACACTCCGCCGAAATCAGGACGCGTGCTAGCAAAAGAGGCGTTCATCTGAATGGCCGGCTCCATATTCAAAATACCCATGCAGTTTGGCCCCACAACACGGATGCCATGCTTCGCGCAAAGTGCCTCAAGCTCAGCCTGAAGCGCCGTGCCTGCCCCGCCGATTTCAGCGAAGCCAGCCGTGATGATGACCAAACCTTTTACGCCCTTGGCCGCACATTCTTTTACGGAGTCAATGACATATTTTGCAGGAACCACAATGACCGCCAAATCAACAATGCCGGGCACATCTTTGACCGACTTGTAGCAGTGCATCGACCGGACGACTTCCGCGCGCGGATTGATCGGGTAAACCGGCCCCGTGTATTGCGCTTTGATGAGATTGTTCAAAATCAAATGCCCAATCTGAGTCGGCTGGCGCCCCACTCCGATGACCGCAATGCCTCGCGGGCGGAAAACGAAATCAAGCGACTTGCGAAGCGCTTGTGTAGAACAAGTGGAAGTGGTGGTGGTTTTAGTCGTTGTCATCTTGAAGGGCCTCGCAAAATCTGGCCGCGAGGGTGGCCTTGACGGTGGTTAAATCAGGCGGTGCGCCCAATTCAATAGCCATCGAGGTCATGATTTCTGAGAATGTGCCGTCGCTCGTAGCAGAGGCGAGGCCGCAGGGGTCAAAACGCCGAAACCAACTCATATCGGTTGCGACATTTAAAGCCGCCCCGTGATAAGCCACCCAGCGCCGAACGGCTACCCCAATGGACGCAATTTTGCGTTGATTGACCCAGCAGCCCGTGTTTCGTGAATCGGTAGCGCCAAGCAACCCAAAATCAGCGACCGTGGCCGCAAGCGCGCGCTCAAGTCTGCCGAGATAAGCATGTAAATCACGCGCCTCGCCAAGCAGTCGAATGATGGGGTAGACCACCAGCTGCCCAGGGCCGTGAAAAGTGGCCTTGCCCCCACGAGCGACCTTGTAAATCGGGATGGCCAGATCGGCGGCAAAGGCTTCGTCGGCAGGCGTACTTGCTCGCCCCAAAGTTAGCACGGGTTCGAATTCAGCCAGCAACAATCGATCCGCAGCTTCAGGGTCGGCGGCTAATTCGGCAAGCACTTCCTCCATGCGAGTGGTCGCCTCGGCATAAGTCAATCGCCCAAGGTCTTCGACCTCGATCGTGGCGGATCGGCTGAATCGCATTACTTTTTCTTCATCGCATGCGGCGACATGCCATGCACATCTTCACAGGCTTCAAGGAAGACTTCACTCAGCGTGGGGTGCGGATGGATGGTCAGCGCAATGTCTTCGGCAGTGAGGCCTGCTTCAATCGCAACAGCGGCCTCGGCGATCATGTCAGTAACATTGGGGCCGCACATATGGACACCAAGAATGGTGTCGTCTTTAGCATCGGTAATCACTTTTGTGAGACCGTCTTTTGCCTGCATCGACATTGCGCGGCCGTTGCCTGCAAAGTTAAATCGACCCACTTTTATTTCATGCCCCGCTTCGAGCGCCTCGGCTTCAGTCAAGCCAACAACCGCAATTTCAGGGTCGGTGAAAATAACGCCCGGGACAACTTTGTAATCCCATTTCACGCCCGGGCTGTTTGCAATCGAACCCGCTGCGACCAGGCCTTGTGCAGAACCTTTATGTGCGAGCATCGGGCCTGGCGTGATGTCGCCGATAGCGTAAACATGAGCTGTTTTGGTTTGGCAATGATCGTCAACGACCAGGAAGCCGCGCTCGTCTGTCTTTAAACCCGCCGAATCAAGCCCTAAACCGCCTGTACGCGGCCGTCTGCCTACGGTGAGCAAAATGGCGTCGGCGGCAAAGGTTTTTTCTTTTCCTTTTACTTCGGCTGTTACTTCAACCCCATCGCCTTTAGGCTGCCATGATTTAGCCGCCGACTGAGTGTAGATTTTGATGCCCGCTTTTTTCGCGCGGCGCTGGACAATTTTGACCAACTCTGGGTCAATGCCAGGCAAGATTTGGTCCATGAATTCGACAATGGTTACGGCCACGCCGAGGTGCGCGTAAAACATGCCGAGCTCCATCCCGATCACTCCGCCGCCAATCACGAACAAACTTTTTGGCAGCTCTTTTGGCGACAGCGCCTCGGTGCTCGACCACACTTTGTCGCTGAACTCAAAACCAGGAATTGGCGTCGGCTCACTGCCCGTCGCCAACACAATGTCGCGCGCCTGAACCGTTTGCTGCGTGCCATCTTGAGTCGCAACCTCAATCGAATTTGCAGAAGTCAATTGACCACGACCATGCACGACATCAACACCGCGCGACTTAAGCAACGCGCCAATGCCGCCCGTGAGGCGACCCACGATGCCGTCTTTCCAAGCAATAAGTTTTTCAAGGTCAAGCTCAGGCTCAGCAACGGTAAACCCCATCGCCGCAGCGTTGTGAACACTCTCAACAAAATGCCCCGCTGAGATCAAAGCCTTGGACGGAATACAGCCCACATTGAGGCAAGTACCGCCGAATGGCCCAGCTTCGATAATGGTGACTTTCTTGCCTAAATCGGCCGCACGAAGGGCGCAAACATAGCCTGCAGGCCCGGCGCCAAGGATGGCAAGGTCGGTTTGAATCTGACTCATGGGCTTATTGTAGGACACTCAGAAAAATGTTTGTTGCAAGGTTTCTTAAGTGTGGGCTTGCAAATAGCGGGGCATGATTTAATGGAAAGGTTCAGATGGAAGACAATCGACCCACCACTCCTTCCTTTCAAGATCTCGATTTTGTGCACGAGGCCTTGCTAGAGGAATACCACAAACACCAAGACGCCGTAGTTGACCGCGACTTGGGCAAGGCACGCGCGCATCTCGACCAATTTGTGTTGTGTCTAAAGGCACATATCCGCGCCGAAGAAGAAGTGCTGTTGCCAATTTATGTCGAGCGCGTGCCTGAACAAGTCGGCTGCTCCCCTGAATTGCTTTTTAGCGAGCATCGCAAAATGGAACGGCTCCTGCGGCGACTTCAAGACCGCATGGTGCAGATTGAGCAAAAAGGCGAGCTGAGTTCTCGCGAGGTGGTTTACATCATCGAGGAAGGCCGCATGATGAAAGAAGTGCTTGACCACCATGATCGCCGTGAGCGAGCGGCTTTTTTCCCGCTTTTAAATGATGCTGTGCCAGACCCCATTGAGCGCCGACAAATCTGGGAAGAAGCGCGGCAGATCCAACTCGAAGCCGAAGGTTTGCGCGAGACCTTTGAGCGAATTGATAATCTTCCATCATGATTACGCGGCTTAGTTTGTGGCTCTTGGCTGGGCTCCTGCTTTCTTGCCAAGGCACGGGCTACGGCGATTATCAACAGGCCGTTTTCATCGAGTTCACATTAACTCAAGCCGATGGCTCTGTATTGGCATCGCCCAAGATTATCGCACGCAAAAACCGCAATGCTGAATTAAACATCACAGCTGACGATGGCAGTGCCCTTCTCTTTTGGGTTCGTCCAGAGCATCATGCTGGCGGCCCCTTCCAAGGAAAGATGCGTCTGAAAGAAACGACGAGTGGTGGTCAAAGTTTCGAGCACACTCTTTGGCTTGACCTAAGCTATCGAGGCGAATGGAGTTTTGGAGTGCCGCTGTCAAATGGCCACGCTCAGCTTGAAGTCACCATGCGATTGCATCCGCAAGCTGAGATGGAAGAAACGCTTGGCTTCCCGCGTTTCCTTTATGCGCAATAGATGAAGTCTTGATTAACTTTCAATCCAAGTTTTTGGGCAGATTCCGTCATTTGTTTTCGCGCCTTCTTGCCGGCAACTGAAAAAAGCACAGGCGGGAATTGTGGGTTTATTTCTCTCGCCTGACGAAGGTGCCCAGCGAGCTGAGTCGGTGCAATAACAGGTGCGCCCTGAATGGTTTGCCCAACGCGCCCTGGGTGCAATTCGACAATGGCTTTTGGCCGGCAATGCAAAGCTGATAGAGCGCGGCATAAAGCGCGACCTGTGCTTCCGTAACCCCACAGGATGTACTCATTTAAATTCCAAGATTGCGCCAGATGATGCGCGCGGCATTGCGTAAAGGCATCGAGCGAATAGTTGCTGCTTGACTGTGAAAGAGAATCATGACTTAACCTCCAGGCGTGTAAAACGCGGGGTACGACGCCGATTCGGGCATTTGCGCGATGCAGACGCAGATACAAATCCCAATCTTCCGGCCACGGATGGTCTTGATAGCCACCAACCTGATTCATGGTGCTAGTACGCATCAGCAAGCTAGGGTGGCACAAGGGCATCTCGACAAACGCGGCCTCGTTCAAATCGGATGTTGAGCGCATTCCATTCAACCAAGATTCATATCGCAGGCGACCTTGACCTACCTGAGCTCGTGGAAAATAGCGCACATGGCAGCCGACGATATCAAGACGCTCTGCGTTTAATTGTTCCACTTGCAACCGAAGTCGATCGCGGTGCATCAAATCATCTGCGTCTAAGATGGCAACAAGAGGTGATGTAATTTGCTCCAAGCCGAAGTTGCGCGCGGCAACAACACCCGTGCGATTTGCAGGAAGCGCGAGCAAGCTTATGCGAGAGTCGGCTGCTTGAAGGTCGCGCACGATTGCGGCGGTGCAATCAGTGGAATGGTCATCCACAACAATGCACCGCCAATCGACATCGCGAGACCGCTGCACGCTACGCAAGGTTGCGTGGATTGTGTCCGCCGCGTTCCTAGCGGCAATGAGAATGCTAACTTCAACCACGGCATAGATTAGCGCGAGTCGTTGCTAGGCGCTGCCTTTAAACTAAGCTCATGATTCCATTGCAAGGGGCCGTGTTCCGACCGCCATCCGAGGCGGATTCGTTGATTCTGCAAGTCACTCTAGGCTGCAGCTACAACGCCTGCACTTTTTGCGGGATGTACCAAGAAAAGCCCTTCCGCGTCCGCCAACTCGATGATTTACGCGCAGAGATTCAACTCGCAGCGCAGCAAATGCCATGGGTGCAAAAAGTTTTCTTGGCAGACGGCGACGCCCTTGTCGCGCCAGCAAAATTGCTAGCAAGTGTTTGTGATTTATTGCAAGAAGCCTTTTCGCAATTAAGGCGCATCTCTATTTACGCCTCACCGCAGGCCCTTCAAATCCGCACCGTTGAAGAGATGCGCGATCTTCGCGAGCGAGGTCTATCTCTCTATTATCTTGGAGTCGAAAGTGGCGATGATGAAACTTTGACGCTTCTAAACAAAGGGGTCAGCGCCGACGAAATGATTCGTGTCGGCCAACGCCCTGCTCAAGCTGGCGTCAAACTTTCGGCGATGATTTTACTGAACTCAGGTGGCCCAGAGTTGTCTCAACAGCACGCGATTGGTTCAGCACGAGTTATCAATGCGATTCAACCACGGTTCGTAAGCACGCTCGTTTTAACGCCAGTCGAAAATACTCCTCTCTGGGCCGATGCTCAATGCGGAAAATGGATTGAGATGCACCCCGTTGCTCTCGCGGCAGAATTGCGCACTTTCCTGGCTGCGCTTGATTTAAAGGCAACCATTTTCAGAAGTAACCATGCGAGTAATTGGCTCGCGTTGGCCGGAACACTTCCGAAAAATCAAGCTGAGCTTGTCGCGACTTTAGATGCTGTACTTGAGCACCCAGAACACGCTCGCTTCCGACCTCGTTGGGCCCGTGGGCTGTAGTAAAAAAACAATCGGCTCTATTACGCCAATGATTTACTCGTCGGCGGCGCTGCCCCAATAATCTGCTGGCTGCGGGCTATACCCCAAAGTGCCCACGCCTATCTCAAAGACAAGTACCTTGAGCCGAAACCCTGCGACGCTGAAACCAACACCGCCAAGCGGCCAGACATCGAGACTCGCCAAAGAGCCGAAGCCGCTGGGCTCTTCGTCATCAAACATTGTGGCGCGCACAACTTGATTGCCATAGGGGCGAATGCCATTTACCGTAACGACAGCGCTAACCAAACCGCCAATCTCAAGAGAGGGTGGTGACGCCGCCGTGCTTGCAGTAAAGACCGTGCAGGATGGCGTCAGCGTGAGCACAAAAAAAGCCAGCCAAGAGCCCAATGAGAAATCGCGCTTCGTACTATTCATCGATTCACTATACAAGATCTGGCAAAACCTGCCCGCACTTGCCGTAAACGGCCGCTTTGGCAAAGGCATCATAATCGGTCACTTGTAAATTCACGACAATTACGGGTATGCCTGCGCGCAAAGCAATCAAAGGCAAAGTTGCGGCGGGTTGCACGGCCAAGCTCGTGCCGGCAATGATCAACAAATCACATTGTTCAATCGCCTCGAGTGATTGACGGCTTTCGATTTCGGGCATGGGTTGATCAAAAGCAACCGAATCGGGTTTTAAAATGCCCTGACACTCTGGGCAGTAAGGCGCGTCTGCGCCATTGAGCACCCATCGGTAAACTTCGTCGCGGCTTGTATGAAAACTGCAGGATAAACAAGAAACGCGATGCTCATTTCCGTGAAGCTCGATAACTTTATCAGCCGGCACGCCGGCCTGTTGATGTAGGCAATCAACATTTTGCGTAACCACAGACAGCAACTTGCCCTGCTCATGAAGTGCGGCAATGGCGCGATGACCGTCGTTGCACTCGGCAGTGCGCAAGACGAGGTAAAAATCTTGGCTCATCTTCCAGTAAGCCACTCGACTTTCTTCACTCTCTAAAAACCGCTCCCAGCGGAAATGCTTTGTATCGTATTTTTTCCAGGCGATTGCGCCCGTGCGGTAATCAGGAATACCCGATTCTGTACTGATGCCCGCACCTGTCAAAAACACAATTTTGCGACTCTTGCGGATGAGATCTCGGGCGCGGCGAACATCTGCTTTGCCTGCACGGGCGTCCCAGGGGCCATCGTGGCCGTCTTTTAAGCTGCGCCAATAACGCCAACCAAAGTCGCGATCGCTTTGCCAGCGAATTGCATTTTCGGGGGTCGACACTTCATGAAGCGGAATAAGTTGTGGCAAAAGCGCAAAGGCTTGCTTGGGCGCAATGCGTAAAACAAAAAGCATCGCCGTCGTTACGGACCAAAACGGTAGCGTGTAAAAGGGTAAATTTAAGTCGGCCAAGTAGAGGCCAGAAGCAAACCAAACGACAAAAGAAAGGAAGACCGCCGCAAGTGCCCAAAGCAAACCCCGCCATCCGCCTCCGGTGAAGACCATGCTAATCGCTACGAAAACGGGCGTCGCGGTTACGACGACAAAGTTGAAATCAAAGGCGCCATACCAGCCGAGAAAAAGCCATCCGACTGCAGAGCCGCACAGCAAGCCGGCCAAAACGCCGAGTGTTAAACGCCAAGAATGCACGAGCAGGCCTGCGCCAAATAAAAGGACAACCGCCCATGAATCGCCCAGACCCACCATCGCTTGCCTCATGCCTGCGCTATGAAAACTCGGATCAAACCATTGGTCAAAGCCGAATAACGAGGAGCCCATCATGGTCGATGGCCAAGGCTCAAAACCGCCCCAATGAGCAAATGCAATCGTTGCGGGAAAGGCAACCAATAAAGATGGTGATGACAAGGGCGGCAAAGCCAGTCGGCGCGCAAAGGAGTCGTCTAGAAACCATGCCGTGATTCGTGTGGTCAAAGCCGCTGCGGGCAACACGGACAAATACAAAACATCTTGTGGCAGTTGCAAGGAAGTGAATGCAAACGCAATCAATGCACCATTAAAACCATAGATGCCGTGCTCGACCTCAATTCGACTGCGCTTGAGCAACACAGCGACCCAGGTTGATACAAACAACCCAAGCAAAACTGCAACGCCGGCCGTTGCGCTAGCTGCAAAAGTACCCAGTAAAAAAAGTGAACCCGCAATGGGCGATGGCGCGAAAAACAATGCACCATAACCTTTCAAGAAGGCGCGCTGGAAGACTTCCCCACGCCCACTTGTTGGAACGGTAACTCCCGTTTCTGCCATGCGGCTAGGTTACATCACGCACAAGCACAGAGTTGCGCGTTTCATCGTTAATCAAATGGCTCGGCAGGCGCTCTTGAGAACGCACATAGTCATCTTCTTCGGGCAAGCGCACGACATCGACACCATTTGCATGAGCCATGACATAAGCCGGGCGCATGTAAATAAACTGAATCGATTGTGAAAAATTGTATGCGCCAACATTTTCGATGACCAGCAAATCATCGCGGCTTAATGCCGGCAAATTAATCTCTTTACGGATGACATCAATCTGCATGCAAAGCGGGCCAACCATCCGGTAATTTTCCATGGTCGCACCACGATCTTCGACTGGGCGAATTTCGTGGTCGTACCAATAAGCCGTTGGCAAAATGTGCACGCCCGCGTCAAGCAAAGCAGCTTTTTGACCGCCCGCCATGTGCTTCACGGCTCGGACAGTTGTGATGATTGAGGCCGACTCATCAACCAAAATGCGGCCCGGCTCAATGAACAAGCGAGGAGAACCCTTGAATTGACTCACTGCTTGGCGCAACGGTCGCGTAACCGCTTCGGCGTAAGCTTCAGGGGTCGCCGATTGCGCCTCGCCCGGCAACATCGTGTCGTGCAAGGTATTACGCGTGGCATAGCCGCCGCCAAGATCGAGGTATTTCATTTCAGCGTCAAGCTCGCGCTCAAGGCGCAAAGCTAGGCTGACCACCTGCGACATCGCGCGGCCGTAGAGAGCTGGGTCAGGCAAGTAAGTGCCGACATGCATATGCAAACCGTCAAGCCGCAGATTGGGCTCGCGCGCAATGATTCGAGCTGCTTCAAGAGCATGGTCATTTTCGAGCTTAAAGCCGAACTTATCCCATGGTGGATAATTCAACTGCATGTTTAATCGCAGCCCAACACCGACCTCTTTGCCCATGTCATTTGCAATCGCAATCACGCGCTCAAGCTCATCATCGCCGTCAAGATTCACGACGGCACCCTCAGCAAAAGCTGTGCGGATGTCATCGTCGGTTTTCCAGGGGCCATTGAAAATGATTTCATTTCCTGGAATACCCAAATCACGACAGAGGCGATACTCAAAACCAGAAACGACTTCACCCCAGGCGCCTTCTTCGCGCATCGTGGCTACCATGCAAGAAAGGTAATTTGTTTTTACGGAAGTGCCGATAAATGTATCTGGCCAACTTGCGCGAAACGCACCAATCATGCGCCGATATTGCGCGCGCATTTTTTCGTCGTCAATCACATAAACTGGCGAGCCAAAACGCTCGACCAAATCGCGCACATCATGCCCTGCGATTTTGGAAATAGGCTCAGGTCGTCGGCAGTCGAGTGGCGGCCGACTCAAAGGCCCACCAGGAAGTGATTGCAGCTCAGGGCTGGAGTAGGGTTTGCGGTCTGTCATGGTGTAAATTCTCCTTGGCTTGCCAATGCGAGTGGCCGGCCCGGGTCGATGACTAGGTCATCGGCAGATTGCGAAAAGAGTGCCCCTGCAGGGACTCTAGTGCTGGTTTCAGTAGCTTCTGGCGTTTTGCCAAGAAGGTGATTCACCCAAATTGCAGGTAGATTCGGGCCGTCAAGATTGACAATTTCAACCCATTCAGGGAAGCCTGGTCGGGCATCGAGTATGTAATATGCGCGGTCAAACTCTTGGACCGTAAATGTCATCGGGCCTGCCGTTTTTAGGACTTTGGAAAATCGCTGAGCGGCTTCAAACAAAGCGCTGTCATCAACGCTAACGGCAAACCACGGCCGCGCGTGCGAATCATCGCCCAACACCCGAACAGCTGCTGCGCCAAGCTCTGCCCCCGATGCATTGTTGATGAGGCAAATCTCGTGAACGCGATCAGGGGCATAAGCGGCGGCCGTCAAATGCATGGTGCCCATTCCACCTAACGCACTTGCGCCATGAGCCAAATCAGAGGCAGCCTTAACGGCAGCTGCTGCATCAATGACTCGGCGGCGCTGGCCATCGCCAGACGACATATAAATAGGCCACCATGGAGCAACCGCGAAATCTTGTAGATTGGGCTGAGCTTCAGACGCATCAAATGGAACTGGAAAGAAAGCCATCATTGGGAGGCCAGCCGCTTCGGCAAGTCGTGGCATGCCCTTGGCTGACAGCTGAGCCAATGCAGCGAAATCAATTAGGTTTGGACGAGCGCCAGCATTGGTCAAAACGATTTCACCGCGACTCAAAACTTGAGCGATTGCGGGGTTGCCCGGTAAGACGACAGCAATGCCGTGTTTGGCTACAGCAAGAGCAAGCTCGTGCATAAACGCCGCTTCACTCTCACGCCAATCTGCGACTTGTATCACCAAGTCGGCGGCGCCTGCACGCCAAGCACCACTTTGAGTGGCAGAAGTCACTACAGCGATACGAAAGTAATCCTGTCCTGACAAACAGGCCAACACACCCGTGCCTGGATCTACCGTTGGGCCATCTTCAAGCCCGACGACGGCGACTCGGGGTAAGGCAGAATTCAAACTCATTGCATCTCCTTTAAGGCTTCAAGGCCTTTCAAACTATTTTCGTAACGGGGGTCAATTTCTATGGCACTCAAAAAAGCAGCGCGCGCTTTAGAGTCATGCTTTAAGCGCAATTGACTCCAGCCCTGGCCGTCAAAGGGGTCTGCATACAACAGTCGCTCGCCGCTGTGCAATGCCGCTAAATCTTTGAACACACGCAAGGCATCATTTCCAGCGCCTGCTGCGTAAAACGCCCAACCCAATTCGCTTAGAGTTGTAGACGCAACGCCCCAAGGTGTTTCCTTTTTAGGAAGCGAGCTCATGTAGGCGTCGATTATTTTCTTGCCTTTATCAAGATCGCCGCGACGGACATAAACCAAACCCAAGCCGCGTTGGTAATCCGAAAATGGGTCGCGCCGCTGAGCCAACAGAAACTCTCGCTCAGCCTGACCGTAGTCACCACGCTGAAACCAAGACCAGCCAAGAACAACATGTAATTTCCATAGTTCTTTAACCGTATCAATATAAACACCTAAACGGCGGTGTTCGCCAATTGAGGGGTCGAGCCATGCGGCTCGCTCTAACTCAATTCGACCTTCAACCATTTCGCCTAGCTCTAGGTGAGCGAAGCCTAAGCCGGCTTGCGCTTCGACATTAGTGTTGTCAAAAATCAGTGCCGACCGGAATGCGTCAAAGCTTGCGTCAAGGCGGCCACCTTCGAGCAAGGCCCATGCGTAATCGCTCATTAGATTGGCGTCATTTTCGAATTGAGAATCAAGTAATGCACGAGAATATCGACCAGCAGCGGCGGCCCAATCACTTCGATCGGCAAGGACATCCCCCCACCCTCTGTGGGCTAGGCCTAGACCGGGAGATAGCTCTAAAGCGTCGCGGAAGGCCTCTAAAGCGGCATTTTCGTCGCCTGAAGCTGCCAGTAGCCAACCACGAGTTGCAAAAAGCAGGTCGGTGCGATCGGCTGGAAATGGCTGGCCCTTACCCGTTTTGATTGCGTCTAACTTACGGGTCGCATATTCGATGTCGCCATCTTGTAGCAATTGCCAAACTTGGTTGTAGTCTTGGAAGCGCCAACTATTCACTGCGGCTAGGCCTGAAATCGCATCGGAATAGCCAGGTAGTATTTGCAAGGCTTCCGCAAAGCCCTTGCCCGCTTCGTCTTTGTTACCGAGCGACCAAGACGACCATGCAGCACCGCAAATGACATCCACCCAACCGGAATGTGATTGATTTACTTTTGAGAATAAAGCCAGAGCTTCTTCAAATCGACCGAGCCGCAAATATGACCATGCCCGCAAACTCTGCATATTCATGGCAATCGTATCAGTCTCACCAGTTTCAAGAACTACTGGAAATCGCCGAGCCTTTTCGCTTTCGGGCGACTGACCAAGACGATCGAGCGCATCAATGCTACTTAAGTAATTGCCAAGTCGAAACTCAGCAATCGCATAACCCGTGAGTGCATCACTATCCGTTGGGTCAAGCTTGCGGGCTGTTTCAAATTCAGTTTTCGCCTGATATGCCAACTGCCAACGCAAAGCTGACCAACCTGTTTGACGAAACAAAGAACCCCACGAATCTTGCTGCTCAGCCATGGCGCGGATGTCATCATCAAGCGCGTATGGCGAGTCGTTTATGGCGGATATGAAAAAGCGGAGTGACTCGTCGAGATCCCCCATCTTGTATGCCGTCCAGCCAAGACCTTTTTTTGCTCCCCAAGGCTGCTCAGCGAGTCGACTTGCAAATTCAAAATCTGTCTTTGCTTTCTTCCAGTTTTGGCGCATGTACTCGCACCAAGCAGCCGTAAGGCGTGCTGAATAATCATCTGGCTCTTGCCGAAAAGAAAGCTCAAACGCCGCAAGCGCGGCCTTCCAGTCGAATTGAGCGTATTCGCAGTAAGCTATGCCGCGATAGGCGTCAGCCGCGGGAGCTTTTTTCTTTAGGGCCTTACGGAAACCACGAATGGCCTCAGAGTAACGCCCCAAGGAATAGAGGCACCACGCTTCGCCCGCCATGGCCTCGGCGATAACTGATTTTCCACCGAGCGAATCGCCATCTATTAAAACTTGAAAGGCGGCTCTTGCTTCAAGGTAGCGACCACTTTCTAGTAGCGATTTAGCCGATGCAAGAGGAGCCTCGCGAGATGCGGCAACGGCTTCAAGGCCCATCTTGGACCACTTGTATTCTTCGTCACGCTCTAGTGCCGAACGGAAACCCTCTTCGGCTTCATCGAGCTCACCCAAATACCAATGACACCAGCCCAGCATGTCGTGGATGGCGGCCACATCGGGGTACATCCGTGCATGCTTTTCAAATTGCTCGAGAGCAGAGTTGTAATCGCGCTGGCGAAATAAATCCCAGGGGTCGCTTTCTGGGCTTTGCGCAGCAAGTGGCAAAGTTATGAATAAAGCGAATAATAAAATGAAATACTTCATCATTTTTGTAATTCTAATTTACCGTTCGCCAAGAGGTCGCCCAAGTCTGTCACGCGGCCTAATTTGGTGTGCGTGCTACGCAAAAACATCGTACCCGCTGTCGGGGACGCAATGGTTTCTGGGAGGTCTTCGCCTAAACCCAAACGCACTAAAAGATCAGGTAGGTTTAAGCCCGTACCGGGGCACATTCCGATCCAGGCCGGGAATCGAGCGTTAACCTCGACGAGGTGATATCGGCCGCTGGAATGTTCGCGCATCATTTCTAATTCAAGTGGGCCTTCCCAGTCAAGCTCGGCCAAGAATTTAAGCCCCGCGGCCTCGGCTTCTGGGTCATCAACAACCACTGCGCCGATTGCCTTGCCTGCTGCCGACAAAACGGTTTTGCGAATGGTAATCATCGCGAGCGGGTCGCCACCTGGCCGAACGACGGCGCAAATGTCGTATTCTTCGCCAACGACCTCTTTTTGCGCCAAGACAGGGTAGCCCCATTGATCGACAATTCGCTTAGCAACGATTTCGGCCTCTTCTTGAGATTTAACCCGATATGCATCTGCAAGTGAGCCTTTGAGCCAGCACGGGAAATCCCAGTCTTCTTGTTTCCAAAAAGTCTTAGGGTCAGTTACGACCTCGGTCGCGGGGCTATGCAAACCGCGCTCAGCAGCCCAATGGGGCAAGCGTTGTTTGTAGCGATTTTTCACCGACTCAGGAGACGGGATCACCATCTCGATACCCATGTCAGAAAGCTCTTGCCGGTGCAAAGAGAACAAGGCCAACTCGCTATCTAGAGCAGGGATTAATAAATCGATCGGGCACTCTTTATTAATTTCGCGCAATCGCTTCATTAATGTTGCCGCCGGGTCGCCAGGAAGTGGTGTTAAATAAACGGTATCAAATAAGTCATCGCGAAAATTGCCGGTTAAAGTTGGCTCGTAAGCAAGCCCAATGATTTTGATTGCATCGCCGCGTGCATCACGCAAAGCTTTTGCGATAGATAAACCCGGATATGGGTTTTCGCGGCCTTCCAGGCCTGTTACAGCAACAACTGGTTTTTTAGAGGTCGACGAGGCCATGATCTTGGAGTATGTTCAAAAAGGCATCGACATCTGTGCGGGCAGATAAAGGGAAAATATCGAACTCAGCAACGACTGCTTCTATCAAAGCTGCCCGACCATCACCGGCCTCGATGCGCGTCAACAAAAAGGCGGCTGTGTCGTTGAGGCCATGCACATTGCCGCTGCGAGGGTCAAACAAATAGCCGGGCGCATCGCCTTCGCGGCGCCACTGAAGGTTGGATCGAAGTTTCATGATGGGAGGTAGGAAGAAGCCGCCGTTTTCCATTTATGCGACAAGCGCAAGTCGCCGAGTTTTTCGGCGACTTGCGCGCCCAGTAAGAACCACGGAGAGGGCGTTAGGTTCCCTTTAATCTGAGATTGAATGAGCTCAAGTGTTGTTTCTAAATCGCCGAGACTTTGCGCTTGAATCGCGCGCACCCAAACGGCCTGAGCTGATTCATGTTGGCAATCAAAAGTGTGCTCTGAGCCACCACAGTGCTCACTGGCCAAATCATGCGCCAAGCCACCGAGCAGGTGATTTTCGAGGGCGTCCAAAACGCCTTTTTGCCCAGCTTGGGCGAGCCCTGCTAGCTCAGTTTGGGCGGTATTCGAGTGATCGGCTGAGCTCAACAGGGCTGTATACAACTCAAAAGCCTTGTCCTCAGACCCCGTTTCCGCCCATAGGCGACCCATATCCAAGCGCAAGCCATCATGAGCACTATGCTTCATCGCAAGCTCCATGTGACCAAAAGCCGCTTCGTAATGCCCCTGCGCCTGAGCTGCAAGTGCTTTCAATTGGCGGGGCGTATGCCCCGTCTGGAGTAGCAAATCAAGTTCACTCGACTCAAGCCGCGACAAAGCGCTTTCGACTTCTCTTGGACGGCCATCCTGCAAAAAAGCAAAGGCGCGACCGCCCGCCCACTGCACGCGTGGCACTTTGCCGAAGGAGGCATCTAAAACTTCGAGCGCCGCTTTTGCTCGATTTGCCTTGAGCAAACTCATCGCAAAAGGCAGCAGCATTTCATTCCAGAGCGGGTCAGCCAAAAACCAGCGCAGGGTTTGCGATCGAGTGGCGTGATCTGGCTCGAGCTCAAAGGCCTCGCGATAGGCCGCAAATGAGTCTTTGATGCGCCCCAAATTTGCGCAAGCCCACGCCAAGCCCCAGCAGGCGTCCCCCGACAACATGTTGATCTTGCGAGAGGCTTCGAAATGTTCGTGTGCCGATTCCCATTGGGCTTGCGAGCAGGCCACCCATCCGCGAAAAGCGCGCGCGTCATACAACTTTGGGTTTATGCGAAGGGCTTCCATGAGAGAGGCCTCGGCTGCGGCATGCTCTTGCATGCGAAAGAGGCACATCCCGAGCCCTTTGTGCGCGCTGGCTTTTTCGGGCGCCTCTCCTAATGCGTGGCGGAAATGTTCCGCGCCTTTTTCATAGGAGCCCGCTGCAAAAGAACTCAATTCCCAAGCACACCAACCCAGCGCCTCGTGTATTTCACCACGAAAAACCGCAGGCACGCGCTCGGGGATGAGCAGCAAGGCGGCTTCAAAAAGCTGGGCGGCCGACTCAAAACGGCCGGCGTGAAAGAGTTTCCAGCCTTGCATGACGGGTTGATACTGCCAGGCTCGAATCGCTAACAAAGCTTTTTCCGCACCTATATGGCGCGAATCACAAGCAAGCGCGTGCATCAGCCAGCCTTCCTCTTCTGTCTTGTCTTCTCGCTGCTTCGCTAGGCGAGCCATCAAAAACCCAGCCTCGGCCCATTCTGGCGCGCGTTGGATGGCCTGATTTAACAAGGATTCAGCACCGTCATAATCGTGAGCGAGTAAACACTTCTCTGCCCGCTCAAGCAAAACAGCTGGCTTCCATAAATGGAAGCGTGCAAAAAAGCGAAACAAAGTTTGGGGGGCCACGGCTTAGTTTAACCCTGCAACGAATCTAAGTTCTGCTTCTAGTTAGGGCGAGCTTCAATTCGGCGAGCAAGGCTTTCGCATGAAAATGCTCGCGAGGATGGTGCGGCAGGGAACCGTAACAAGGAGTCGCTCGAAAAGTGAGAGTTACACAACCATCTTTTATGCCACTTCTATTTTAAGAAATAATGATATTCCCGTCCAAGACGCCCATTTTTCACTCTTACCGGGTAGCCCATGAAATTCTTCTTCTCACTAGTCCTTACTTTCCTCGTCTTGACGAGCCCCGCCTGCTTTGAGTTGCCAAGCTTCGATTCGCTCATTGATGACGGCGACCATACCACTTACAGCGACTTTGACTTAATCGGAACATGGGGTGTCACGGTTAGCACTATTGGCTATGAGTACCCAAGCCACTGGGTTTTAGAGTTCGACATCATTGACGGGTCTGTTGCCTTGACGGCTCTTTATGACGAAACTGGCTCTGATTGGATTGAATCTGGCTCACAGCCTAATTGGACCATTTCTGCAGCTGGTGAGCTAGATTTAACAATCGACTCTAGCCTGTATGATGAATGGGCGAACCTAACATATACTCAAATCGATCATTTCACTGGTGAGATGGAGTCAAGCAAGCATTTCATAAATGGGACTCAAGTGACCCATCTCACCTTTGAAGCGAGTGGCGATGAATATTGGCTTTTGGGCAGCTTCGAAGCAGAGAAATATTAATCTTGATCTCGTCTAGCGAGGCTCGCCACCTCTCAAACTAACGATCGCGGCAAATGGTGGCGGAAGAAACCCGGGTTTAGACTAACCTATTGGGGAAACCTGCCATGAGACCCCTCTTCCTCTTAGCCCTTCCGCTGCTCTGCCTTTGCGCATCATGCAGTCAAACGATTGACCCTGGCGACATGACGCCGATTGGTTCGATTGATCAAATCCAGCTGGTCGACCACGCGGGCGAGCCTTTCAGCGAAAATGATTTCGAGGGCTCTATCTGGGTTGTCGATTTTTTCTTCACGCGCTGCCCTTCGGTTTGCCCGCGGCTACAGCTTGAGATGAAAAAATTTGCCGAGCGATACGCGAATGAGCCACGAGTCCAATTCTTAAGTATCACGGTCGATACTGAATTCGATGAGCCAGAAGTGCTGGCTGCCTTTGCGGAAAAACTTGGCCTCCCACTCGACAACTGGCGGCTTACAACTGGCGACCCGCGAGCCATTCGCCAATTTTCGGAGCACACGCTAAAACTTGCGATGGGAACCGACATGGATGAAAACGGCGACATCGCCCATTCCACCAAGTTTGTTTTGATCGACGCCAAAGGCGATGTCCGCGGTTTTATTGATGGCCTAGAAGAGTCTGAGCACCCCCGCTTTGACGCCATGATTCAAACTCTGCTTGCGGAATGAATTTACCTCTACTTAATGCATCGCTTAATGGCACGGCGGGCCTACTTTTAATTGGCGGGTTCATTGCCATTCGCGCTGGCAAAGAAAAGTTGCACATCCGCTTGATGATGTTCGCATTATTAGCGAGCGCGGCCTTTTTGATTTCCTATGGCTTGCATCATTTAACGGGCGCCTTGACTGTCAAATACGCTGGCCCTGAATCTTGGAAGACCGCCTATCTTGTTTTGCTTTTGACGCATACGGTTTTGGCGGCGGTCGTGCCATTTTTGGCGATTCGAGTGGCCTTCTTGGGGATAAAAGGTCGGCGCGAGGCACACCGTAAACTGGCGCGAGTGACATTTCCGATTTGGATTTATGTTTCAATTACGGGTGTTTTGATTTACCTCGTTCTCTATGTCTGGACAAACTCCTGGGAGATTGCTCGTGCAGGCATCTGATAAAAAGGGCATCCTTGCCGTTGTTGTTGTTTCGATTTTGGGCTTGGGTATTACTTTTACCGCCGGTGAATCGCTTTCGGATGCTGTGATTCATCCGATGCAATGGCTGCGTGGCCCTGGTTCAAATCTTGCTTTCGGAGCCGCAATAGATGACTCTTTTGGCACCTATGACTCGCCAAAGTTATTGGCCTCCTCCGTAGACCCCGCTGCCGCCCGACGACTCTGGATGCAAAAGTGCTCACAGTGCCACGGCGCAGATGGCCAAGCGAAGACGCCGACGGCCGACCTGCTCAATCCACGCCCCCGCGACTTTTCAGAGGGCGTTGTAAAATTTGTTTCGAGCCGTGCGACAACCGAGCACGCACCTCGCCCAAGCCAAGTCGATTTACGGCGCGTGATTCGCGAAGGCGCTCCGTTTACTTCCATGTCTGCCTTTGACGAGTTAAACGAAAATGAGCTTGATGCGATTGTGGCTTATACGCGATGGCTACTGATTCGTAATGCTTCTGGGCGCGCCATTCGTGGCGGCAAGATTGCCCACTACGCTAACGATATTGCACGCCTGCGAAAAATGGTGACGGCACAATTTGACGCCGCCGATTTGCCTGTCGTTGATTTGATTTCAAAAGGCCGCACCGGTGATGTTGTTCGCGGTAAAGACTTGTTTCAATCGACTCGGGCTGCGTGCTTTACTTGCCACGGCTCAAGTGGTGCCGGTGACGGTGCGGCGGCGACAGACGAAAACGGAAAAGCCCTTTTAATGGATATTTGGGGGCAACCTGCACCACCGCGTGATTTACGACTTGGGCAATTTCATGGCGGCTCGACAACGCGTGCTATTTTCTCGCGGATTCAAAACGGCATCCCCGGCACGCCGATGCCAGCGGCGACCGCGTTAACCGATATTGAGATTCTCGATCTCACAGCCTATGTCTTGCAACTCAGAGGCAACCTATGAGCCAATACTCTCTCTCGCCTTGGCCGCAACGATGGGCCATCCTTTCGCTCATCGTCACGATTCTGCTAACGATTGGCATTGGTGGCGTTATCACTTCAACCGAAGTGGGCATGGCTTACCCCACTTGGCCCGACATCAACGGTGGCTCACTTTTCGACTTTTTCTACGGAAGCCTGGCTGAGCAGTTTGGCATTGGGTCGACAATCGAACACACGCATCGGCAGGCAGGCACACTTTCTGGGCTGGCGATTATGGCACTTGTTGCCGCTTGTTTCTTTAGCCGCGGCACAACATCGGCGCACAAAAAAATGTCGCTCATCGTTTTTGGCCTTGTTGTCGCGCAAGGTTTGCTTGGCGCGTTTCGTGTTTTGGCCAATAGCTATGGTGGCGCCATTATCCATGCCGTCGGCGCGCAACTTGTCATTGTTTCCATAGTCATCATCATCAAAATGACTGCTCGAAACCAAAGTTCTATCCCGAACAACTCTGCAATGAGCCGCCTGCAGCTCTGGAGTTTCATCGGCATCATTGTTTTATTTCTCAACCTCGTCACAGCTGCCGCGCTTCGACATAAAGAAGGCGCATTTTCAGGGCATCTCATTCTGGCAATTCTCGCGGCTGCGGTTTTAGGGTTTGTCGTGCGGCACGCTCTCATTCATTTTCGAGACATCCACGCCATCCGCCAGAGCGCGCGACGACTCCTCACTCTGCTAGGGCTGCAACTCGGGTTAGGGCTAGGCACTTGGTCTTATTTGCTGGGGCCGCTTCAAGGCACGATTCTAGAAGGGCAAAGCCGATTCTTGCTTGAGTCAAGCTTGGCAACGACGCACCTCTTATTTGGCGTCTTAGTGCTCGCGCAACTAACCGCTCTCTGGATGGACGCCCGTGCATCAAACCACTCAAACGCGGCCGCCAAAGAGCTTTAAATCATGAAAGGCTCTTTAAGCGACTGGGCGGTTCTATCGAAGGCGCGCCTACAGCTCATGTCGAGTGGCGCAGCCATTGCCTGTGCCTGGATGGCCGCGGATGGCCACCTCTCTTGGCCGACTGCCTTACATTTATTCTTTGGGCTCACTTTAGCGAGCAATGCATCTGCTGCATTGAATCAAGTTTATGAAGCCGACGCTGATGCGCAGATGAATCGCACAAAAAACCGGCCCATCCCCGCAGGTCGAATTGATGCGCGCGATGCAAGCCGTTTTGCTTGGGTCTCTGGCGTTGTGGGTATTGCATGGCTAGGTTGGTTTTTGAACCCACTTACCGCATGGCTCGCCTTTGTTATGTTTGCTCTTTATGTATGGGTTTACACTCCACTCAAAAGAGTAACGACACTCAATACTTTAGTCGGTGCATTTCCTGGCGCACTGCCCTTGCTCGTTGGATGGGCCGCACCGGGCAATGGCCTATCGATGACTGCGGGCATTTTATTTGCCATCCTGTATTTGTGGCAACTCCCCCACTTTATGGCCATCGCCTGGATGTATCGCAAAGACTACGCTGACGGCGGAATGCGTATGCTTCCCGTTGACGACCCAAGTGGTGGCTCAACGGCGCGGCAAGCGATTCAATATGCAATTGCACTTGTCCCCGTAAGTTTAGTGCCGACAGTTGTTGGCCTTGCTGGGTTAGTTTATTTTTATACGGCCCTGACCTTGTCGATTTTGTTTTTAGCCTTTGTGCTGCGCTTTGCACTGCAACGCACAGACAAGCGCGCACGCATTGTGCTTTGGGCTAGCTTGGTTTATTTACCGCTCGTGCTCATCATGCTTGGCCTCGATTGGCAAGGCTTGCCTCAAAGCTAAAGTCATTACGCTAGACCAGCGGGCTGGCTGAATTAAAGCAAGAAACCTTCGCTGTCATTCGATTGCAGCAAAACGAGTACAAGCCGACTCAATAGAGAAAGGGCGAGCGCAATCAGGGCCCAGTTCCACATTGCGCGCTGAGCGATTGGGTCGCGACCGTTGGTTTTCAAAAACAGCCCCCGAGCGACACAGCACAAAAAGGCGAAGATGCTGATAAATGCTACAAATGAGAGGGGCAGAATCATGAACTTACCATTGGGATAGCGGTGCGTAAAGCTTCAGCAACGGCGCTTCGAATCGAAAATGCTACGCCATGCCCAGCGATGATCAACACAGTTGAGAGGAATGCTCGCAAAAGCCACAGATTGCGACGATCTCCTGATGATTTCATTGCTGCACCAAGAGCCATCAATAAAAGTGGCCCGCCCAATCGACCGACCCACAAAAAGAAAATGGCTCCTCCTTCGGCGTGGTCTGCACTTGCCAGCATGCTGCCAAACAAAATCACCCAAGTAAACAACAAGAAGTGCCAATACTTGGCCGCATTACGCAAGCCGGGTGCGGTTCCGTGATCAAACGCACCCGCGCGATGGCGGCGAGTGACGACGATTTGATAAACCACGCCAGCTATAACATGCAGCGCATGCAAACCTGTCAGCGTATAAAAAGTAAAGGCATACAAATTTGCGGCATTCGGAGGTAAATCTGCAGCCGTCATTTCAGCCCAATTCCAATACTGCACCGCTAAAAATACAACTGACAAAACAAGCGCACTCACACTCAACAGGCGAGACAAAGCACTTGCAGACCGCTTGCGCCAAGCCACCTCTGCAACAGCGCTCAAACAAACCAAGACTGCGCCCGCACCCCACATCCCGAATGGCATCGCTGGTAAACCTGAACCCCACTCAGGGTTTTTACCTCGGACAATCCAATAAGCCACCAACAGTGCACCGAAAAGCATGCCGAGTGTGGCCATTAAAAAGGACATCCCCAAGGCGTTTGTGCCCTGGGGAAGTGTTTGTTGGCGCGAAGTATTCACGCCTCGATTTTAACGGCTAGCAGCCATCGCGTTTGAGCGCGTGGCGCAAGACGCTTGACTATTTACCCATTGCCGCGCGCAAAGCTTGGTTTGCCGCGTCAATGTCAGGCTGATACTCATAGGAGTCAACCATTACGAAAGCCAGCATTAGACCGAGCATGCCAAGAGCCACCATAAAGATGAAACCATTAAACGGGCGGTCGTAGCGCAAATGCATGAAGAACAATGCGACCAGCGATGCTTTAACGGTTGCGATGACCATGGCAACGGCCAAGTCAAAGCCAGCGAAATCAATCGAAGCGGTGTAGACCGTCAAAGCGGTCAATGCCATGAGCGAGCCCCAAACCATGAGCAATTGCTTTGGTGAAGAGACATGTGTTCCGGCAGGATTATCAGGATGTGCAGACATTTGAAAAACTCCGGTTAGCTAATGAGGTAAAGAAGTGGGAAGAGGAAGATCCAGATGAGGTCAACCAAGTGCCAGTAAAGGCCCGAGAAATCGACGGCGTTGAAATTTTTGGGGCCAAAATCGCCACGCCGAGCGCGGAAGATTAGCCAAAGAATCAGAATCATGCCAATCAAGACATGCACACCGTGCAGGCCTGTCATCACAAAGTAAATGCCAAAGAATAAACCCACGATGGTTTTGGTCTCTGGGTCGAGAGCGTCAATAGCCGCCGTCGCAGAACTATGCGCCCGCACCTCAGCGATAACCGCTGGGTCAGCATTTGGGTTAAACAAAGAATGCTCAGCAGAGGCCCAGAGCAAACCCTCATGGTATTTGTGCGAATACTCTTGTGACTTCACACCCATAAACGCCGCAGCGCAAACAAGTGTAATCACAAGATTGATAATAAGCGCCCGCGTTTGCCCCAACTGCGCATTGCGCACAGCCCAAGCCATCGACAGTGAGCTCAGAATCAAGACAGCCGTATTGATGGCGCCCCAAGTCGTATCGAGGAACTGTGCAGCAAATTGATAAGCCTCAGGGTGGTTGTTGCGATACATCGCATAAGCCACAAAGAGACCGCCAAAAAGCATGATCTCTGTCAGGAGGAATGTCCAGATGCCCAACTTGCCCGTCTCGAGCTGCTGCTCGGCTGAGTCAAAATGGTGCGCGACGTGTTCGTTTTGTGTGGTGGCGGTCATGTCGTTGAATGTCTAGGAATTGTGCCCGCGCATATCGGCGAGATATGGGTTGCCTGGCATTGGGTTCACAGGAAGGTAACCCTGCTCTTCTTCGCTCCAGGCGACAAGATTCATGTCGTATGGGTCGCCAACTTCGGGAGCCTCATCAAAGTTATGAGGCGCCGCTGGTGATTGACACTGCCACTCAAGAGTGACACCACCCCAAGGGTTAGCTGGGGCATCTTTACCGGAGCGCAATGATTTCAACAGAACCCAGCAAGTCCAGACCAAAGAGAGGCCGAGGAACATCGCACCAATGGTTGACCACTTGTTGTACATCTCAAACTGTGGACGATAGTCAAAGTAACGACGAGGCATGCCTTGTGTACCCGCAAGAAATTGCGGAAGGAAAGTGAGGTTAAAGCCAACGAAAGCAAAAACCGCAGCCCAGCGAGCTTGCACATCGTTGTACATTTTGCCGAAGATTTTCGGCCACCAATAATGGACGCCGCCCAAGAATGAAAAGAGCGCAGATCCAACCATCACGAAATGGAAGTGAGCCACAACAAAGTAAGTGTCGTGCAGCTGCACATCAGTGCCGAGCGTTGCCAAGAACAAACCCGTCAAGCCTCCAATGCCGAAAAGCCAAATGACACTCAAGCCATAAACCATTGGTGCGGCGAGATTGATCGAGCCTTTGTAAAGGGTCGCAATCCAGTTAAACACTTTAATCGCTGACGGAATTGCCACCGTAAAGGTAAGCGCCGAGAAAATCACCGACACCAAAACGGATTGACCGGAGACAAAGAGGTGGTGCCCCCAAACGAAAAAGCTCAGAAGAGCAATCGCAACAGAAGCCAACGCAATCGACTTGTAACCGAAAATTGGCTTGCGGCTAAAGGTCGCAAACAACTCAGACAAAACGCCCATTGCGGGCAGAATCATCACATAGACCGCTGGGTGGCTGTAGAACCAAAACAGATGCTCAAAGAGAATCGGGTCACCGCCAAGGTCAGGGTTAAAAATGCCAATGCCCATCAACCGCTCAACGGCAACGAGCAATAGTGCAATACCCAAAACAGGTGTCGCCAAAATCTGAATCACTGAGGTGGCATACAAAGCCCAAAGCAGCAAAGGCATTTTAAAATACTCCATGCCTTTGGGCCGCATCTTGTGAATCGTCACAATGAAATTAAGCCCCGTGAAAATCGAGCTAAAGCCAAGAATGAAGCCGCCCAAAGCCGCCATAAACACAGAGGTCTGCGTTGTCGTGCTGTATGGGGCATAGAAAGTCCAGCCCGTGTCAAGGCCGCCCGTCAGAATTGCCGTCACTAAGCAGAGTGCGCCCACCAAGTAAAGGTGGTAACTCAAGCGGTTAATTCGCGGGAAAGCCACATCTTTTGCCCCCAACATCATCGGTACCACAAAGTTGCCGAGCGCTGCAGGAATCGATGGAATGATGACCAAGAAAATCATCACCGCCCCGTGAAGCGTAAACAGCTGATTGTAAACATCAGCCGGCATCAAGCCAGGGCCGTCGCCGTTTGGCGCCCAAAGCTCTGCACGAATGAGAAGCGCGAAGATGCCACCCAAAAAGAGCGAAGCGATAATTGACCAAAGATACATCACGCCGATGCGCTTATGGTCAAGCGTCATGATCCAGGACTTAAAGCCCTTTTCACAATTCAGGTAATTCAAAGATGCGTCAGACATGATCTACTTGCCCCCCAGGGACTGAATGTAAGCGGCAATCGCCAAAATCTCTTTCTCTTTTAGCTGACCTTGATAGGTCGGCATGGTCGGGCCGAAACCCTTAACCAGTTTTGCTTGAGGCTCAAGGATGGACTCGCGGATGTAATTCTCATCCATGACAACGGGCGGGCCGCCTTCGATAGGCCGCTCTGTTCCGTACATGTCTTTGAGCGAAGGCCCAACAAGGGTAATCCCGGCTGAAACATCGTGGCAGGCATTACAGCCCTTAAGCGTGAAGAACTTTGCGCCCGCCTCGACAGGTGACATCTTGGCGAGCAAATCGCCCGCTTCAAGCATCCATTTGTCAAACTCGGCTTGCGACTGAACAATAACTTTGGTGTTCATGCCAGAGTGCTCGGTGCCGCAATACTCGGTGCAGAGCAAGTTGAACTCACCCTCAAGAATCGGCTCAAACCACATCTCGGTGATGCGACCAGGCACGACATCTTTTTTAACACGGAACTCGGGGATCCAGACGCTGTGAATCACATCGCTTGATGTCATCACCAAACGCATGGGAGTATTCACCGCGCATCGCAACTCACTTGTTTCAGTGCCGTCGGGGTACTTAAATGACCAAGACCACTTTTGACCCGAGACCTCAACGCGCATGGCATCGGCCGGAGCAATGGATTGATCGATATAGTTTTGCATGCCCCAATAAAACATCATAACCATCAAAGCCGTCGGAATGACCGACCAGACAATTTCAAGCATCGTGTTATGAGTTGGGGAAGGCTGCGGCTCTGGGCAGCGGCTACGGCGGTACTTCACAACAAAGAACAGCGTTGCCAGATTAATCAATAAAAAGGCAATGCCGGAAATGGTCAGAATGAAGTAGAACAGCCAATCGTGATCGGCAGCAACCGTCGAAGCCTGAACCGGAAAGAGAAAATCTCCTTGGTTGGCAGCCTCTTGGACGGCAGACATCATGAGTAAGGAAAGGGTCATGCAGTGTGACTCTGGTTGGGTGTGCGCCCACCTCGGAATAGTCGGTAAAAGAAACCGAGCAATCCAAGCGTAAGCAGTGCGCCAAAAACACGGACGAGATTCATCGCGGCGGGCGCGTATCGCCCCGTATTGGCGTCGTAAACAAAACAGTAAAGGAGGACTTTATCGAAAGACGAAGTGACCTCGCCCTGCGCGCACTCAAGCAATGACATCTCGAGTGTGCGCGCAGGTATTTGAATCCCGTAGAGGTAGCGCGTAACGCGACCCTCTGGGGTAAGCAGCATGGCAACCGCTGCGTGTGCGTATTGGTCTTTGTCGGCTATGTATTGAAAACCAAAACCAACGGCATCTGCGAATTGACGAATCAAATCAGCGTCAGCCGAGACCAAGACTGGCCAAGCGTGGTCATCAACCTTTCGGCCATAACCCTCAAGCAAACTCTTGCGGAAGTCGGCAGCGTGCTCAGGTGTGTCGCGAGGGTCAATGCTGACCGTAACCACCTGGAACTGATCGCCCACGCGCCAAGTCGCCTCAGCTAGTGCATTCGAAAGCCCGTCAAGCTGCAAATTGCAAAGCATCGGGCAGTTGGCGTAATTAAGCGTGAGCAAAACGGGTTTGCCTTGACCAAGTAAATCGCCAATCCGTACATCTTTGCCCGTGTGGTCTGTAAAAACCAAATCAAGCGGCAATTCAGCATTGAGGCGTTCGACAACCCCTGCGGCACGCAACTGATCGAGCTCTTCGCTCGCAAAAGTTTGCGCGTTTGCCGAAACGCACGCTGCAAAAGCAACGCCCGTAATCAGCAATGCAGAGGACAAGCTCATTGTTACTCGCCTTTGGTTTTGACGACTTCAGCCATCGCGGCGTCGATGTCGGCAAGGTCAGAAGCGTGCTCTTTTTGCATCGCCGCAAGCGGCTTATGCACAGCAGGATATTTGGCAGCCGTGTTATCGCGAATCTCAGTATTCATCACGGCAATCGTGACATAAACCAAAACCAGCGTCAGGATGCTACCCACCACGGCAATTACGCCGAGGCTTGCAGCAGAAACATCGTCTTTTTTAGCAGCAGGCATATCTTTTTAGATGTTGTGGAAGCCGAGGCATTTCGGCAGAAGCGGATCATTTTTGGCAAGCAAAGGGCGCTTGCCCGCTGTCGAAGCCACGCCTGCAACAAACAGGCAGAACAAACCAACAGGGATCAAAACTTCCATGGCGCCGAGCGGCAGACTTGTGCCTGGCTCAGCAATCGGGATGTTTTGCATTTTGCCGTCAACCATGATGTCGACGCCATTGGCCGCTTTAGTGAATTGAGGCAAAATGAGGTAGTACAAGTCAAACAAGTGCGCAACGAGCATGTACCAAGCCCAAAACTTAAGCGTCTTGCGGCTACGCTTGACATGGCGAGACAACAAACCCAAGAAAGGGATCACGAAAGTCAAGATGAGCAAAGCCCAAGATACATTTGTCCAGGGGTCAGATTGGCGCAGTAAGTACCAACCCGTTTCCTCAGGGATGTCGGCATACCACAGCAACATAAACTGTGAAAACGCGATGTAGCCCCAAAAGAAAACAAACGCAAACAAGAATTTACCGAGGTCGTGGTAGTGCTCTTGATTGAACACGCCGACCATCAAGTTGCGGTCTTGTAGCCAATCCATTGTGATTGCCAAGAAGGCGAAAATCGCAATCACGCAACCCGAAAAGTAATACACACCAAAGATGGTGGAGAACCAAGCTGGGTCAAGGGACATCAGCAAATCAAACGATGCCGCAGTCAAAGTGATCGCAAACAAGATCATGCTAGGCGCGGCCACTTTGCGCATAGCAAATGTTGGGCGCACATCATCGCCAGAATTGTCTTGCTCGACCGACTTCTTATTGAAGTAGCGCGCCATCAAAATCCAGACGCCGAAATAAAACACTTGGCGAATCAAAAAGAAGCTGACATTAAGGAAGGCGTGCTTGCCTTCAATCAGCGATGCGTGCGCGCCATGCGGGTGCAGCCATGGCCACAGCAAACCGCCAAACTCATCTTGGCCGACATGGCTCAACAATGGGTAAAGCAGAGGCAAACCCATCAGCATGACAAGCGGGAATTGCGCCATCACGGTTTCTGCAACGCGGCGAACCGTCGTTGACCAAAACGAGCCCGTAATGTGCTGAATCAGAACAAAGAACACAGAGCCGAGCGCGATGCTTAGCACAAAAGTGTAGCCCAATAGGTAGTCGTGAAAGAAGTGCCGCCAAGCATCGCCTTCGGCAAAACCGAGATAGGCCGAAATCGCGAGAGCCAAGACGCCGACAGAGGTGGCATTGCGCTTGAGGCGCGCGCCGTGTTCGCCGAGCGTGTATGTGGCAGGATCGATGGTGTGATTTTCCATTTTGTATTCCCCCTATCTATTTAGCGGCTTGAGCTTTTTGCAAAGCCTTGAGGTAGAGGATGACATCCCAGCGATTAGCGGCAGACATTTGCGCCGCGTAGCCAGGCATCGTGTTTATGCCCTTGGTAATCGTTTCAAAAACTTTACCTGGAGTTTGCTCAACGATCCGTTCGTCAAGCAGATTGGTGACCATCCATGTTTGCCCGATGGACGCCGCGCGGCGAGCCACCATGCCATCACCTTTGCCGCTATCACCATGGCAAGTGGCGCAGTAGATGTTGTATTGCTCGCGACCATTTTCGAGAGCGGCTTCGTCAATCACGACACCCTTAGGGAACTCGGTGACTGGCTTGCCGTCTCGCAAACCTGAGTAGGCTGCATTAGATGGGTCGGACTTACCCAAGTCGCCCTGAGCAATCGTGCCGTCAATTGGCTTGAGCGTTGCCGTGCCATCAGCAAACAGCGGATGATTCTCAAGACCCAACGGGGCTGTTTGCGCCTTAAACTTTTGCTGGAAGTCCATGTTGGGCACAAGGTGGAAACGCGTTTCTTCGGTCGTTGAGCTGCGCGAAGCCGCGATCATTGCAGGCGGCAGCAAAACCAATGCCGTCATGATTGCGGCGACAGCCTTAAAGCCGAATGGAGGTGAAGTTGGCTCATCAGGAACATCGACTAGCTCAACCGCACTCGCGCCAGTTGATGTCAAAAACTCAGCCGTTTTCTTTGGATCAAACTGAGCGTCTTTGGCCTCAATCACAACAAAGAAACGGTCGGATGTTGCCCGCGAAAAACGCTCTTTGCGGAACAACGGGTTGTACCACTGTGGCAGCTTATTCAGGATGAACATGCCAAACAGCGCGGCAAACGCCGAGAACAAAACTGTAGTCTCAAAGGCCACAGGAATGTTAGCCGGGATTGACCAGTCAGGCTTGCCAGAGATGACATACGGATAATCAACCGCGTTCATCCACCATTGCATGAGCATGCCCGCGACTAAACCCGTGATGCCGCCAGCCAAAACAATCCAGGGCAGAATTGTGGGCTTGACATCCATGGCGTCGTCGAGGCCGTGAACTGGAAACGGCGTATGGCAATCCCAGTGCCTGAAGCCGCGATCGCGAACCTGCTCGGCCGCATGCATGATGCCGTCAACCGTTTCATATTCAGCAAGGATGCCGTGAATTTCGTTTTGATGAGTCATCTATTCGCCCTCCTCTTTTTTGTGGCCGTGAGCGTGAGCTGTTGGCAAAACGGTCTTGACTTCAGCAACTGCAATCATCGGCAAGAAGCGGACGAACAGCAGGAACAAGGTCGCGAACAAACCAAAACTGCCAAGGAATGTCAGCATGTCAATCGCGGTTGGTTTGAAGTATTGCCAACTCGATGGCACGAAATCGCGGCTTAGCGAAGTGACGGTAATCACGAAACGCTCGAACCACATGCCAACATTGACGAGCAACACGATTGGGTACATCACCCAAAGGTTGCGGCGCAACTTACGGAACCAGAACAACTGCGGAAACAAAACATTGCAGCTAACCATCGTCCAGTAAGCCCAAGCGTAAGGGCCGAACGCGCGGTTTACGAAAGCGAATGCTTCGTATTGATTACCCGAATACCAAGCCATAAAGAACTCGGTCATGTAGGCGTAACCCACAATCATGCCCGTGGTCAAAATGACCTTATTCATGTTTTCGAGGTGGCGCATCGTGACGATGTGCTTCAACCCGAAAAACTGGCGCGCGGGAACCATCAAGGTCACCACCATCGCAAAGCCAGAGAACACCGCACCCGCTACAAAGTAGGGCGGGAAAATCGTCGTGTGCCAACCAGGTGTTTGCGCGACAGCAAAGTCAAAAGACACAACCGAGTGCACCGAAAGCACAAGCGGCGTAGCCAAAGCGGCCAACAACAAGTAAGCGCGCTCATAACGATGCCAGTGGCGGTTAGAACCCGACCAACCCAGCGAGAAAACCCCGTAGGCCATACGGCGAATCTTGGTGTTAGCGCGGTCGCGAATCGTCGCGAGGTCAGGGATCATGCCCATGTACCAGAACAGCAAAGAAACCGTCGCGTAAGTTGAAACCGCAAAAACATCCCAGAGAAGAGGTGAGCGGAAGTTAGGCCACATCGACATCTGGTTTGGAATCGGGAACAACCAATAGGCGAACCAAATTCGGCCTACATGGACGGCAGGGAACAAGCCCGCGCAAGCCACAGCGAAAATCGTCATGGCCTCAGCAAAGCGGTTAATGGATGTGCGCCAATCTTGTCGGAACAAAAACAAAACCGCCGAGATCAGCGTGCCTGCGTGGCCAATACCAACCCAGAACACAAAGTTAACAATCGGCCAACCCCAAGCGACAGGCTGGTTGTTGCCCCAAACGCCAACACCAGTAACCACAAGATAGGTGAGGCAAGCGCCAAGGATGCCAAGCAAAGTCAAGGCGATGGCAAAGGCGATATACCAAGCACGCGGTGGCTTGGGCCACTCGGTGATGCCGGCCACCTCTTGCGTGACTTGCGTGAAAGAAGGATCGCCCTCGATTAAATTTGCAGGGTAGATTGCTTCAACATCAAGTTGCGTCAATTCGGCTTTAGCCATGGTGCACCTCCGGGGTAGCTGCGTGCGCGTTGTGATCGGCTGTTTCTGCGACAGCAAGATCAGGGTGCGGGTTGCGAATGCGCGCCAAGTAGTGCGTGCGCATCTGCAAATTTAATTCAGACAACAACTCGTAGTTACGCGGGTTGCTGTACATCTTGTTAACCTCGCTTTCGGGGTCGTTAAGATCACCGAAGACAATCGCGTCGGTTGGGCAAACCTGCGCGCAAGCCGGCACAATGTCGCCATCACGCAATTCGCGCCCCTCGTTACGAGCGTCGTGCTTACCAGTATGAATCCGTTGCACGCAGTAGGTGCACTTTTCCATGACGCCACGACTACGGACGGTCACCTCTGGGTTTTGCATCAAGTGCAGGGTTTCATTACCTGGCTTGCTGAGCGCCTCGGTATTGTCAAAGAAGTTAAAGCGACGGACTTTAACCGGGCAGTTGTTGGCGCAATAGCGCGTGCCAATGCAACGGTTGTAAGCCATATCGTTTAGGCCTTCAGAGCTGTGCGTCGTCGCGCCAGCAGGGCAAACCTCTTCGCAAGGAGCCATCTCACACTGGGTGCAACTCACAGGCATCGTAATCGCCTGCGGGTCATCGGCATCGCCAGAATAGTAGCGGTCCATGCGAATCCAGTGCATCTCACGACCAGCAATCACCTGCTCTTTACCCACAACAGGGATGTTGTTTTCAGACTGACAAGCAATCGTGCAACCGTTGCAACCATTACAAGTTGCGAGGTCAATGGTCATCCCCCATTTGTGGCCCGTGTCATAAAGGCGCTTATCGAAAAGCGAAACATTGGCCGGGTGGTGGACGCGATGCGATGCGAAATCTGGGTGGTCGTTGAACTCGGTCAATGAACCCTCGCGCGCAATGGCGGGCAGACGCTGCTCGCGCCCTTGCATGCCCGTTTGATCGATGAGGTGGTGCTCTTGTGTTTGAGCAAGCTCATAGGTCGCACCCGTTGCAAGAATCGTTGCCGACGACCAACTCATGCCTTTGCTTGAGCGAATCGCGCTTGCATTAAAGCCTAGGTCGCGGATATCTGCATCAAGCAGACCGCCCACATGACCCGCAGCCGTGCGCCCATAACCCAAAGTTAGAGTCGCAGCGTTTTGCGCGTGGCCAGGTAAAACATAAACCGCGGCATCAAGAGTCTTGCCGGCAGTTGTAATCGTAACCATCGAACCGGTAGTCACGCCCTCAGCCTCAGCCGTTTTCGGCGCGAGCATCAGAGCGTTATCCCAAGTCATTTTGGTCATGCTGTCAGGTAGCTCTTGCAACCAACCTGAGTTCGCAAAGCGGCCATCCCAAACAGATGCATCTGCGCGGAAAGCAATCTCAAGACCTTCGCCTTGAAGCGTTGCTGCATCAAACTGAGGAGCCGCCAATGGAACGGCCGTAACAGGGACGCCCTTGGCTTTGGGTGCGACGAAACCGTCATGCACGGCCTTGCGCCATGCCGAATCAGACCGAGAAACGGATTCTGAAAAAGTTTCGCGGACGAGCGTGAAGGCCATCTTGGCTTCACCTATTAGTGAGGAGAGCAACTCTATGGAAGAACGGCCACCCCAAAGAGGGTGAATCGCCGGCTGCGCGACAGTCATGGAGCCGTCCCAACCGCGGGTGTCTGCCCATGCCTCGAGGAAATGGGCGCGCGGCACATGCCAACCACAAGAGAGCGAAGTCTCGTCGCGGTAGAGCGAAAGGTGCGCCGTGTTGCCCTTTAGCTCAGCGAGCAAACCCGCAAAATCGGCGTCGGCTGGGGCGTTGTAGACCGGGTTGCCGCCAAGAATCATCAGACTCTTAACCGCGCCAGACTTAACGGCCTTAGCTAGAGAAGCAATTTCGCCAGCGCCGGAATAAACCAGCTCAACGGGGCGATACTCGACCGTGTGGCCAACCGCACCCAACGCAACATTGAGTAACTGAGCGCGCGCATGCACGCCCGCTGGCTGGTCGGGGCCGACCGAAATCATGGCCGCGCCTTTGTTGGCAAGCAGGTCTTTCGCCAAAGCCTTAATGAAAGCCTGGCTCTTTTTTTCACCAAGGAAGCCGCCCTTTGGCGCAGCAACCTGACTCAAGCCCATCTCGGCCTCAAGCGCAGCCAAGAAAGCACCAATTTGAGATGCACGAATCGGCAAGCGCTGATCCGCCTGACCGCCAGTTGGTGAGAAGGTTGACTCAACCGACCACAAGCGATTCATGCCATGGCCGTCTTCGGGACGCCGCCCTTTTGCGAAACCGCGCGCATTGCGCAAAGCCGCAGGGTGCATATGAAAAAGGTCGTCATCAAGCGCAAGGATGACTTTTGCCGCGCCAGTGTTGTAATCGGGTCGGACGGGCATCTTGAACGCCAACTCACAACCCATGCGCTCATTGTCACGATTGACCGGCTCGTAAGTGAACCACTTTGCGTTGGGGTTCGCGGCGAGCCATGCGGCCTTCATGCGCATAAAAGATGGTGAAGCAGATGCCTCGGAAAGGATGGCCGCGCCAGCGCCTTTGAGGTTTGCCGAAGCCCAAGCATCGAAAGCAGCCCAGTCAGACTCGGTCTCGTTGCCGTTTTCGAATTGAGCCACACCACGCGAGCGGTCTGGGTCATAAAGCTCAAGCATCGCAGCTTGCGCCCAAGTGCTGGTCGCACCATTTGAGTTGGGGTCAAGCTTGTTGCCCTCAACCTTGACCGGGCGGCCATCGTAACTCGTGATGTTTAAGCCCTGGCCATATCCGCCAAGCTCAAACGAAGAAGCGTAAGTCTTTGATGTGCCGGGCACCCAGCCCTCTGGGCGGTCGGCAAGTGGCGCGATGTTTTCTTTTTTCCAGGTACAGCTCGTTGCACCCGCCAACGCGACGGATGCGCCCATCAACTGCAAGAATCGACGGCGTGAAGAAGTCGTCCAGGCCTCTTCGTCGCCCGCTTCGAACTCAGCGCCGAGCTTTTCAAGAAACTCAGGTGTGGCCTCAAGCTCAGCGAGCGAACGCCAATGCTTTTGCATATTTTCAGAACGGTTTAGCGATGACATGTTGAGCAATCCTCTTGGGGGTTTACGCCATATTCTTTGCGCAACTTAGCGCCCAAAATGTGAGGAGCCTCGTCGGCCTGCCAAGCAAGGTTAAAAACCTCGCTCTTGGGGCGGATGTTTGGCTCAGGGTTACGGTGACAATCAAGGCACCAACCCATGGAAAGTGGCTCGACCTGCTCGACGACTTCCATTTGGTCGACTCGGCCGTGACAACTCACGCAAGAAATACCTGCGTGAAGGTGAGCGCTGTGATCGAAACGCACATAATCTGGCAGGTCGTGCACGCGCACCCACTGAATGGGCTTGCCCGTTGCAGCCGACTCGCGCACCAGAGCCAGAGCGTCACTTTCTTTGTGAAGCTGCGTATGGCAATTCATGCAAGTCGCCGTTGGCGGGATGGCTGCGTGGTTGGCCTCTTGCACAGTATTGTGGCAATAACGGCAATCCATGCCGAGCTCACCTGCGTGCAATGCATGACTAAACGGCACAGGTTGCACCGGCTTATAGCCAACATTGAGGTTTTCGGGAGAGGCACCAAAAGCAAACAGACCCGTCAAGTAGACAGGTGCTGCGATGGAAGTGATGCCCAGAATTGGTCGAAAAATGTTCGACCACCTTGGGAAGTGGAACACGCTCATGGAGGGTTCTGGATTTGGACGAATCAGGCCTTGAAGTGGGGGGCGGCCTGAATTAACTCACACATTCTAGGGCTGTTAAGCCCGTGGGGCTAGAGAAGTATCCTGCCCTACTTTATAGGGGGAATTTACCCGCAATAGCCTCGGCCTCGCCTTTTTCGGCGACGAGCTTGAGAGCCTCAACAACTTGCTTGCGTAAGTGCCGTGGCGGGTCCGCAAAGACATCGGTAACCAGCGTTTCTAGGGATGGCGCGCCCACCTTTTCGGCCCGCGCAACACCCTGAAGGATTTCCTCTTCGCGAGTCTCACGATAACACTGCAGCTCAGCTTTGGCTGCGATGTCGCCCGCGTAAATGTATTGCTCAAAGCGACTTACGGGGTCGCGGCCGGCCCAGTGTGCGACTTCAGCATCTTGACGGTAGCGCGAGGGATCGTCTGAACTAGAGTGCCCACCCATACGGTAGGTGCGTAACGCAATCAAACTTGGGCCTTCGCCGCGTCGTGCGCGATCCGCTGCCATTTTGACCGCACTCCAGCAAGCTAGTGGGTCGTTGCCGTCAACATCAAGACCGGGCAAACCATAAGCCTTGGCTTTGGTCGCGTAGGAGCGAGACTTGGTCTGATTCGCGCTCGGCACCGAGATCGCCCAGCCATTATCGATAATGCAAAAAACAACCGGCGCTTTTGTGACCGCGGCAAAATTAACCGCAGAATGAAAGCCGCAGGATGATGTCGCGCCATCGCCAGTATAAGCCAGGCAAATGTTGTCTTCGCCGCGCTGCTTCATGGCAAGTGCCGCCCCCACTGCGTGCGGAAGCTGAGTGCCAAGGACGGAACCCCAAGATGGGAAATTCACATCTTTACATTGAAAGTGATTGGGCATCTGGCGACCTTTCGCAGTGTCATTTGCGTTGCCAAACATATGTGATATATATTCATCAATTGGCATGCCGCGCTGAATGGCCACACCGCCTTCGCGGAGTGCAGAAAACACCCAGTCGTCTTGACCAGGCACTGCGCCCGACCCATGAATGGCGGCCTCTTGCCCGGTGGAAGTGCCAACAAATGCGACACGACCTTGACGCTGGAGCTTCATCATGCGGTCGTCCATAATGCGGGTGGTTGTCATGGCGCGCCAAATCGCAAGACACTCTTCTGGTGGCGGGAGCGGCGGATTTAAAGTCGAGAAGCCCTCAATGCCTAATTCTTTCTGGGGCGGCGAAAGGGTTTGATTTCCGTCGTCTGAAAGCAAACGGAAAACATCTAACCCATCTGGGAAGGCGACTCGATAACTCATGCTGAAATGCCTAAATCAGCATCAAAGTCGGGTTTTCAAGCAAATCGCGCATTCGCACCATAAAGCGAGCGCCATCAGCGCCGTCAACAATTCGGTGGTCAATGCTGATCGAAAGATTCATCACATCACGAGCAACGATGTCATTGCCAACGCAGCGTGGCATTTTGCGCATAGAGTGAACGCCCATAATGGCAACCTCTGGGAAGTTGATAATTGGCGTTGCCAAAATGCCCCCGATATTGCCTGCGTTTGAAATAGTGAATGTCGAATCTTTGAAATCTGCTGGGGTCAACTTACCGCCTCGCGCGCGAGTTGCAATGTCAACGAGGTCGCTTGCGATTTGCAAAAGACCCTTTGATTGAACATCATGAACGACAGGCACAACAAGACCATTAGGTGTGTCAACGGCTACGCCTAAGTTGACATACTTCTTAATGATGATTTCTTGCGCCTCTTCATCTAACTCTGCATTCAGCTGAGGGAATTCCATCAATGCTTTGGCGGTGGCCTTCATGATGTAGGCCATGTAAGTCACCTTGACACCTTGCTCTTCACCGACCGCTTTGGCACCATTTCGCGAGATGACGAGCTGAGTGCAATCGACCTCTTCGATGAGTGAAAAGTGCGTCGCAGTAAATTTAGACCGCGACATGGCCTCGGCCGTCTTCCGCCGGATGCCGCGGAATGGCACACGCTCGACTTCACGCACGCCCAAAACAGGTGGGGCTTGGCTTGATGGCCCAGTTGCCGGGCGTTCGCCCGCTCGCACATCAGCGGGGCGAATGCGACCATTGGGGCCAGTCCCGGCAATGCGACTCAGATCAAGGCCTAGCTCGCGAGCGAGTCGACGAGTGGCTGGAGCCGCAAGGACTTTGCCGTTTGTTTCTGCAACAGGCGAAGCCGCTGGCTGTGGTGAAACAGCTGGCGTTTCTGCCGCAGAGGCTGCAACAGGCTTGCCAGAACTTGTTTCTGGTGAAGAACTTACAGCATTTCCGTCGGTAGTAATGACGAATAAAATCTCGCCGACATCCGCGGTATCGCCCTCTGCATACATATGCTTGGCGATTGTCCCGGCAGACGGGGATGGGATCTCGACGGTCGCCTTGTCGGTCATCACCTCAACGACCAAATCATCAGCCGCCACGACCGCCCCTTCGGGGACAATCCAACGAACCACCTCGCCCTCATGGACGCCTTCCCCGATGTCGGGCAATCGAAAATCAAGTTGAGTCATGGCTAAAAATCTAGGGCTTCTTCGATGGCGTCGACCACGCGGCGCGTGTCGGGCATGTAGTAGTGCTCAAGCGTGTTGGGGAACGGTGTGTCAAAACCAGTCACGCGCTTTACGGGGGCTTCGAGATACTCAATGGCATGCTCGGCGGCAAGGGCAGAAATTTCAGCACCGAAACCACAAAAGCGTGGTGCCTCGTGCACCGTCACAACGCGACCGCATTCACGGATGGCATCAAGGACCGCCTCTTCATCAAGCGGCATAAGCGTGCGCAAATCAACCACGCGGATGGATGCACCACGCGATTCTTTTACGCGCTCGGCAGCTTTTGTACACACAGGAACCATTGCGCCGTAACAGAAGACGACCAATTCATCGCCGTCGATAACAGTTGCAACTTTTGAAAGAGGAATGATGTATTCCTCGTCAGGTACTTCCATTTTGGACGAACGGTAAAGCGCCTTGGGCTCAAGAAACAAAACGGGGTCTGGGTCGGCAATTGCAGCCGCGAGCAAACCTTTTGCATCATAAGGGTTGGATGGGACAACGACCTTCAAGCCTGGCGTGTGGCAAAAATATGCCTCGCCTGACTGTGAGTGATAAAGCCCACCTCGGATGCCTCCGCCGTATGGAGTACGAATCACCATTGGCACCGTATATTGACCGCCTGAGCGATAACGCATTTTTGCGGCCTCGCTTACGATTTGATCAAAGGCCGGGAAAATGAAGTCTTGGAATTGAATCTCGCAAACGGGCTTCATGCCATTCATGGCCATGCCGATACCCACTCCAATAATGCCATCTTCTGAAAGCGGTGTGTCAAAACAACGCTCTTCACCAAACTCGGCCGTCAAGCCGTCGGTCGCCAAGAAGACGCCACCCTTGGGGCCAACATCTTCGCCAAGCACTAGGACGGAATCATCTGCGCGCATCGCGCACTTGAGGCTGTCATTTACAGCCTGTACCAAAGTCATTTTCGTTTTTGTAGCTGTGGTCATAGTGGGAATTCTCCCTTTTCGTTTACGCTTTCATCGCGTGAAGAGTAGTGGCTGATGCACCAATCTCGCTGGGCTTTAAGATGCTCTGGCATATCCTTAAATGTATCTGAAAATATCGTCTCAAGAGCTGGGCGCGCTTTCCCTTCAGCCACCTCAGATGCCTCTTTCATAACGGCAGCAAATTCTTCTTGGATGTCATCCGCATCGCCTGGATGCAGGATGCCCTCTCTCTCAAGATAGACTCTAAATCGGGCAATCGGGTCTTTTGCAGCCCATTCATCCATGACAGACGCTTCGATATATCGGCGAGGATCATCTGATGTCGAGTGCCCGCCCATGCGAAAAGTCAAGGCCTCGATCAAAGTCGGGCCGCCGCCATTGCGCGCACGGTCAACCGCTTTTTTCACAGCGTCATAAACGGCAAGGACATCGTTTCCGTCAACCTTAACACCTGGAATTCCGTAAGCTTCGCCCTTGATTGCAAAGGATGAACTCGCCGTCTGTTTTTCGACGGGGCACGAAATTGCGTATTGATTATTTTGACACAAAAACACGACAGGCGCTTGCGTCACGCCGGCAAAGTTCATGCCGGAATGAAAGCCGGATGTACTTGTTGACCCATCACCAAAGCTAGTCAGCACAACGCCGTCTTCGCCACGCTTTTGCATGGCCATGGCAATGCCCACAGCATTAGGAACTTGAGTGCCCAGCGGTGAAGATATCGAAAGCCAACGAATCGGCTCAGTGAAAGTAAAGTGCACCGGCATCTGGCGACCACGCGCGTGGTCATCTTGATTGCCAAACATGTTATCCATCATTTCCTGAGGCTTGACCCCGTGAAAAAGCGCCATTGCAAAGTCACGGTAATGCGGCGCGATCCAGTCTTTGCTGGCATCAAGTGCAGCAGCGGCGCCAGCGGAAACAGCCTCAATGCCTTCGTTTGGGATGGAGAAACCCACCTTGCCTGTACGCTGCAACTTCATTGCGCGGTCGTCAAATTGGCGCGTTGCCACCATTGCGCGATACATGCGTATCACCACTTTTGGGTCAACATTTGGCGGCGTGCCTACCTGATTCCCTTTCGGGTCTAAAATTTGAATCATTAATTTGTTTTTGGTTAAACAGCCAAGCGACTCGAAAGAAAATGCTCGGCGGCTTTGTAGGAGGAGCGCACTAAAGGGCCAGATGCGCAAAAGGCAAAACCGAACTCTTGCTCGGCCTCGATACGCCATTTTTCGAAAGCGGCTGGAGTGTAAAACTGCTCGACTGGCAAATGCTTTTTGCTCGGCGCCAAATACTGGCCAAGCGTAAGGATTTCAACGCCGACTTCACGCAAGTGCCGCATGGTGAGCCGTATTTCATCATCAGTTTCTCCAAGGCCAAGCATCAAGCTCGACTTGGTTACAACATCAGGGCGGTATCGCTTGGCTTCTTTCAAAACAAAAAGCGACTGCTCATAAGTTGCACGCACATCGCGCACACGACGGTGCAAACGATTGACGGTTTCGATGTTGTGCGAAAAAACATCGACGCCCGAATCACAAACCATTGAGATGCAATCGGCGCGCCCCTGAAAGTCAGGAACGAGGGCTTCGACGAGCAAATCAGAGCGTCGGTCTTTCAATGCCGCAATAGTGGCCGCGTAATGACCCGCTCCCAAATCGGTGAGGTCATCTCGATCAACTGAGGTCAAAACCAAATAGCGCAGGCGCGGCACATCAGCCATCTCAGCGACTTTTTGCGGCTCTTGAGCATCGAGCCAGCCTCGCGGGTTGCCTGTTTTCACGGCGCAAAAACGACATCCTCTGGTGCAAACATCGCCCATCAGCATGACCGTGGCCGTTCCGGCTTCCCAGCATTCGCCCTGGTTGGGACAATGCGCCTCTTCGCAGACCGTATACAACCCCTTTGACCGCAGCTCTTTACGCAACTCAGAGACGACTTCCCCAGAGGGCAGTCGCACTTTCAACCAGTCTGGTTTGCGTGTTTCGTTAACCATAGAATTTAAAATTATATGTGAGCCCTAAACAAACTGCTGAAGGGATTGAGATTGATCGCCCGCTCGCATTTTTTCGAGCGAAATGCGCTGAATTTGACGGACGCGCTCAAGTGAAATACCAAGGGCAGCTCCGACTTCAGCCAAAGTGCATGCGGGTGCACTGCCTAGACCAAAACGCATACTCACCACCGACTGCTCGCGCTCAGTAAGTCGGCCCATCGCTTCCCCGAGATGACGCAACATCAAAACATTTTCATGGAAGTCAGGCGAATCAGCTGCGTCGCCGCCATCAAACAAATCAAGCATCTCACTGCTGCCGTCAGCATCTATTTTGCGATGGATGCTCTGAGTGTAGCGGTTGCCTTTTAGTGCGGTCTTGACAAGCTCTTCCGTCATTCCTGCCCGCGCAGCCAAATCGCGCGGTTTGAAAAACAAACTATCATCACCCGCTGCAAGCACAGCATCGCGCATTTTCTTCATCGCCTTCTGGATGTAAGCCGGCACTCGCACCGTGCGTGATTGATTGTATATCGCGTTTAAGAAGGCTTGATTAATCCAATAACCAGCGTAAGTTTTAAAGCGAAACCCGCGCTGAAAGTCAAAGCCCTGAACGGCCTTAAACAACGAATGATTGGCCTCTTGGACCATATCCTCTACAGGAACGCCAACCCTAGAGTATCGCTCAAGGAGTCGAAAAACGATATGTAAATTTCGTTCCATCAACTCGTTTCTTGCCGAGATGAATTCATGTGTTCGCGCCCTCAATCGTTCTCGCTTCCCCGGTGACAAATTTCTCGGAGCGCATCCTTGGCAAATCAACTCGCGACCAGGCGGGCAACTCGTGCAACGATCTGTATCAACGCCTGGGTAGAGCTCAACCTCGGTCTTTGAAAAACCGCATGCTCGCCGTGCTGTTTTTAAACGCCGCCACAGGAACTCAACCATCATGGTGAATGCCAACTCATCGGCTCGATCCATAATCGGCACTCGCTTAACTTGCCCGCGGAACCACGCCAGTCGGCCGCGGCCAACCGGTTGAGCGCTCTCGGACTTGCGCGCGAAAGTCATATCGATAGACAGACGATTCTTGTCTAGCCGACGCGCCATTCGCTTGCAGCTGGCGTCAAAATCATCAAAATCAAGGCCTGCGGCCACGGCCAGAAAGGCCATGTTTCTAACAGGGGCTGCTGCCCCCGGCTGTAAGGATGGATCAAAGTAACCAGACATGCAGTCTCTCCTGTGAACGGAACGCTTAGAGTATAGCACCTTTTTAGTGCTAAACAGGGGCGCGGATTCAGATTTCAATAAATCCTTATGAGAGCAGCCTATTCCGCCTCTAAGCGAGCAATTCTTTGCAGGACGCCCTTCATGACGATGTCGAGAAAGCTGCCTTCGCAGTAATCACCCGGAGCGGCGTGGCTGATGCGGTCTTCGGCAATTAGGCGGTGAACCTTTTCTTGGCAGGACGATTCGCCCCACAAAGCCGGGTCAAAAACCGCAAAAGCATAGCCGCCCTCCGCACGCACCAACTCCATCGATGGTATATCAGAGTCGCCATCGCCAAGGAAAATCATCCGTGAAAACGGGAAGGCTTTCTCCTCTTTTGGCATCCAGCGATTTAATGTTTTGTGATCCCAATAATTATGAATCCCTTTACTGATGCGAAAGAGAAACTGTGTCTTGGTTGTGTAATTTAAACCCACTGCCGGCCATACGGCGCGGCCGTCTTCATCAAAAATATATTTGCACGCAAACACTTCTTTGAAGCTGTCATAAATCGGTGTGCCTTTCACAATCTCTTCATTGCCCGACGAAACGACAAAATGCTGTAGCTCTAAATTGAAATGCTCAAGCGCGTAAGCATTGATGCGATCAAACCATTTGAGCACGCCTGGGAAAAATGGAACCTTTGCACCATGCTGCCTCAACATCGCCTGGGTTATTGGCACCCCCCGTCGCTCGGCCGCTTTCAAAATGTGGCGCATGTACATCAAGATGCCATCTGCGTTAGCGCTTTCGGTGTCAGCCTCAACCATTGGCCAAAACTCTTGCGGCACTACACCTAAAGCTGGGAAAAGCGAATGCTCTTGCATCGAACCCTCGGCCAATGTGCCGTCGAAATCGTAAACAAGAGCTACGGTCAAAGGAGCAGTTTTTTCAGACATCATGATTTTGATTTAATCGCGCGCAAAACGCGGTCGAGGGTGCGCCATGCATCCATGGGCGAAACTTCATTTAATTCCATTTCGTTTAATTCATCGAGCAAAGCTTTATCGCCGTCTTCATTAGCGAGTAAGTCAAAAAGGGAGTGCTGCAAAACCAGCAACTCATCAGCCGCGGGAGCATCTTTCTCGGCAACCGGTGAATCAGGTTCGGCGACCGCCTGCAAAATGCGGCGCGACAAATCTTCTTCGTCTCGCTCAAGGCGGACAAGCACATTGCGCGCTCGATCAAGCACTCCCGTTGGCAGACCAGCCAACTGAGCAACATGGATTCCGTAGCTGCGGTCGGTTCCGCCCTCTTCGATGCGATGCAAGAAAACAATCTCGTCGCCCCACTCGCGCACGGCGACATTGAGATTGACCGCATTGACCAAACTCGCAGCCAAATCGGTCAATTGGTGGTAATGCGTGGCAAACAAACATCGCGCGCCCAGCTCATTGTGCACATGTTCACAAACCGCCCAAGCGATAGCCAGGCCATCAAAAGTAGAAGTTCCACGCCCAACCTCGTCAAGCAGCAAAAGTGAACGGCCTGTCGCGTTACGCAAAATATTAGCCGTCTCAACCATCTCAACCATGAAGGTCGATTGCCCGCGCGCGATGTCATCGCCTGAGCCAAGTCGTGTAAAAATGCGATCAACCAAAGACAGTTTCGCGGATTCTGCTGGCACAAAACTGCCCATCTGGGCCATCAAAACAATGAGTGCGCTTTGCCGCAACCAAGTAGATTTACCACTCATATTGGGGCCGGTCAAAACAGCCAAGCGACGGTCAACGCCAAAACTTGTGTTATTCGGCACAAAAGGGTCGCCAAGAAGCGCCGCCTCAACCACAGGATGCCGCCCACCAACAATTTCTAACTCGACCTCTCCGTCGACAAATTCAGGCTGGACAAAACGGCGCTCAACCGCAACGGTAGCCAACCCGTTCAAGGCGTCAAGCCTCGCAAGAGCTGAAGCCGTCATCAACAGCCTTTCGACCACTTTTGCTACCACGCCGCGAAGGTCAGAAAAAATCTGGTATTCAAGCTCTTTCGCTTTTTCTTCCGCGCCCAAAACTTTGGCTTCATATTCTTTCAACTCTGGGGTGATATACCTCTCAGAATTTTTTAGCGTTTGCTTGCGGATGTAATCATCAGGCACACGATCTGATTGCAATCGAGAGACCTCAATGTAATAACCAAATACACGATTAAACCCCACCTTCAATGTCGGGATGCCCGTGCGTTCAAGCTCGCGCTGCTGCAGCTGAACAAGATACGCTTTGCCACCAGCCGCCAGCTCACGATACTCGTCAAGCTCAGCGGAATAACCGTCGCGCACCAAGCCGCCTTCATTTAACGCAAGCGGCGGGCTGCTGACCAAAGTGGCAGCAAGCCTTTGCTGCACCGTTGCGCAAGGGTCAAGCTCGCCATTGAGCTGAATCAAACGCGCGGCAATGGCGCCCCCAAGTGAGCTTTTTAACGATGGGACTCGACCGAGTGCTTTACCTAAACCGACGAGATCTCTTGCATTGGAGCGCCCTGCAGCCACTTTAGCCGACAAACGCTCAAGGTCGCCAAGCCCGTCGAGCTGGCTAATCAAAGCCTGTCTCGTCTCGGAGGCCGCAACCAACTCACCCACTGCTTCATGGCGAGACCGAATCGCAACCACATCAACAAGAGGCTCAAGTAGCCATTCTCGTAAGAGCCGCGCCCCCATCGGAGTGGCCGTGCGATCTATGACGGACAGTAAAGTGCCGGCACGCGAACCGTCTTGCTGATTTGCAGTCAGCTCAAGCGTGCGTCGCGTCGCGCCATCAATTACAAGGTGCTCACTCGCGCGATGTAGTTGCAAATCACGAAAGTGAGAAAGAGATGACTTCTGAGTATCTTTCAGAAAATCAAGCAACCCGCCACAGGCCGAGACGATTTCAAGTTGTTCGGCAACGCCGAAAGCTTCAAGGGTTGAAACTTTTAATTGCTCACACAAATCGCGCGTACCACGCTCGGCATCAAAACCCCAAGATGGGCGTAATGTAAAAGAAATGTCTTCTCGATTAACCACTTCACTTAAACGCAAAATAACTTCTGCACGAGCATCAGATTCAGGGTAATCCGCAAAAACGACTTCCGCCGGCAACACGCGCGCGAGCTCTTCAGAAAAATGTGCAACCGTCGTTGAGGAACAGCGAAAAGTTCCTGTGGTCAAATCAGCCCAAGCCAATCCAACGGGCCACTCGCTAGATGGCAAATCAGCCGCTCCGCGCCCCCTTGGCTGCTCAAGATGCACCCCCATCACGAACAGAGGCGCGTCACCGCTCAAATTCTCATCTTCGATCAAAGTACCCGGTGAAACAACGCGCACGACATCGCGATCGACGATGCCCTTGGCCTCACGCGGGTCTTGCATCTGCTCGCAAATCGCAACGGTGTAGCCCGCCTGCACCAAACGCACCAAATAGCCGGGCATCGATTTAACAGGGACCCCCGCCATCGGGATTTCTTTTTCTTTGGAGCGCGAAACCACGGACAACCCCAACACTTTGCCAGCCGTGTGAGCGTCATCAAAAAACATCTCGTAAAAGTCACCCATGCGAAAGAACAACAACGCATGCGGATACCGATTTTTTGCGGCATGGAATTGCCGCATCATCGGGGTTTCTTCGGGACGCTTTTTGGCTTTAGAGGATGCCATAGAAGTTCCGATTCTACTCTGTCCGCTATGATTTTTTTCGGGACTGGTATCCTTTCGTCATGTTTGCTTCTCTTGCCCGATTCGCGACTCTTCTCTCACTAGCCATGCTGGCCGCAAGCTGTAGCTCAACGGTGTTTACTTCTTGGCCTCAAGACTCTTTTGGCGCAAGAGACGCATTAGATCACGGCGAATTCGATTGGGCCGCCGAAGAATATCAAAACCTCCACGGCACGCTTGAAAGCAATGAAATGCTCGCGCTTATCGAAGAGGGCATGGCCTGGCATCTCGCTGGCGCACCTGAGTTGGCTTGTGAGGCCTGGATTGAAGCCGAGCAAGCGCTCGATGGCTTCGCTGACCGCCCCACCATTAGCGGTCGCAGCCTCACCGAAGGCGCACTTTCGATGGCCGTAAATGATGCGACTTTGCCCTATGACGGCGAAGGTTTTGAGGTCGCGCTGCTTCACGGGTTTATGGCTTACGATTATCTCCGCCAGGGCAACCTCGACGACGCCATGGTCGAGGTCAAACGCGGCTACGCCATCCAGCGCCGTGAGGAAGAGCGATATGAAACCGAATACGGCATGAGTCATTTTGCGCGATTTATCGCCAGCATCGCCCAAGGCAAAGACGGTCGATGGGATGAAGCCGAAATGGACTTAAAACAGCTGGCGGCAGCTCTACCTGACAACCAAGCCATCAAACATTTTCTTGAATATACGCGCAAAATGCAGACATCCGAAGCTGTTGACGCAGACGAAGAAGTCGAAGTTTATCTCATTTTCGAGCGCGGCCGCATGCCTGAGAAGCAAGAGGAAACCGTCCGTTACCAGCTTGATTCAGGCTTTGGGACTTTTTCCATGCCTCTGCTAAGCGAGCCACCAAAGGGCGGCCCACGCAAAGTCGGGCTCATTGTCGACGGCAAAGGCAGGGCGCGCACTTTTCTATTGCAAGAAATCATGCTGCTCGGTCAGCGCAACCTCGAGGATCGGCTCGACTGGATGATTGTCAAGGGTCTCGCACGCTCCGTTATGAAGTCAGTTTTGATTGAAACAACAGCAGGCGCCGTTGCCGAAGAGCATGGCGAAGCAGCGGGTATCCTGGCTGGTTTAGCAACCAGTTTTCTGCTGGGCGAAACCGAACGGGCTGATTGCCGCAGCTGGACATCCCTGCCGCAAGAAATCCAGATTGCTCGCGTGGTGGTCAAACCGGGCAAGCACCATTTTGCCGTTCGCGACAAAAAGGGCAACGAGCTCAATCTTGGCTCGTATTCGTGCGAGCCAGGTGAGCCGGTTTTGCTAGGCGTGCGCTCCCTTGGCTCAAAACTTTACTCACTCACTCTAACCTCTTCTGCGCCGATTCAGGCTCAACTTTAATCAACCACTTTCGGCCACAAAGGCACTAAACTCAATCCATGAAAACACTCCAACTCACCGCGCTTGCCCTCGTTTTGGCTCTTGGCGCTTGCAGTAGCTACGAAGCCGAAAACGGCTCGCTTTTCGGCACGACCACTTGGGCCGGCGCCGACATCGACGACTTAATTAATCGTGAAAATGGCCGCGTATTTTTCGACAAAGACGATCTCGCTGTTTATCAAGTTGAGCTTACGACAAGCCAAGAAGACCTCACCGTCGAGTGGCGCGCAAGATGGTTTGACGACCAAGGCATGGAAATAAAAGATGTCACTCGCGCTTGGCGCATCATCCACATGAACCCTTACGCGGCCACACCCGTGCGCAGCATCGCGCCATCCATGTCTGGCGTATCGTGCCGCGTGGAAGTCCGCAAACACAAATCTCTGGGGCGTTAAGTCATGCGTTATTTCATTCCTGCCATTTCCATCGCCCTCTTTGCGCTTACCGCGTGCAGCGGCCCTGACATTTACGAAGCTGACGACATCCTCCATGGCACGGGCGATATTGAAGTCGAGGTTCACTCCTTTATCGAGCTTGATCTTGAAGTCGATGATGTCATCGGTCGCAACAAACTCGAGCGAGTATCGGCTCAGTTCATGCTCACAAACGACGAAGACACGCCCATGCGGCTTCGCATCACATGGTCTTGGCGCGACGCCGATGGCATGCAACTGCGAGCAGCCGCTGGCCCCAAAGCCGAGCAAGAAATCGTCTTGCGCGCCGATGAATCGCGCACCTTTACTTTTACTTCACCCTCCGCACTTGCCGTGAAGTTCACCGCTGAAATCAATCAAAACTCTGCACTGCGTTAAACGCAAAAGTTAATCATGAAAAATTCTCTACTTCTACTTGCCTTGACGGCTGCGTTGGCAGCTTCATGCTCCACAAAGGTCACCTACGAAGACCCTGAGCAAATCGAAACCATCAACTCTGATTTTGGTTACAGCGATCTCGAAAACATTGCCGCTGAGATGACACAGTCCTTCCTCGGATCTGGCGCTTGGGGCGGCGAAAAGCCACGCATCGTTTTTGGGGGCGTTCAAAACCGTACCGAGCAGCACCTCGACACGGTGAACATTACTGACACCATCCGCACTGCACTTTTGCAATCGGGCAAATTCCGCGTTTTGGCTGGTGATCAAGGCATTGCCGAGCTCTCAAAAGAAACTGACTACCAAACAAGTGGTGCCGTCGATCAAGAGATGGCCGTCAAAATGGGCGCGCAACTTGGCGCCGAATATGTCTTCTATGGCCGCTTCACCGAAATTCGAAAATCGGCAGGCGACACCAAATCGAGCTTCCTCAAGTTCACCATGAATGCCGTCAATGTTCAAACGCGCGAGCTCGTCTGGGCCGATGAAGCACGCATTTCAAAGCGCGAAGAGAAATCGCTCTTCGGTTGGTAAACTTCCGCACCCCAAACCCAAACATTCCCTTCCCCCCTTCGGAACATGCATAACATTACCTTCACTGACGCGCAGATCGCTTGGCAAGCAAAGGCCAAAGAAATTGCCATCACTCACCTTCTGCCTAACGCGGCCAGGCACGACAAAGAGCAGTCTTTCAACGAGGCCGCCTTCACCGCTGCTGCCGAATCTGGCATGCTCGGCATCTGGATTCCAAAAGAATACGGCGGGTGCGATGACGGCATCGCGGCCCTCGCGCTTTGTGTCGAAGAGTTCTCCAAGGCTGACCCCGCTTTTGGTGTTGCCTTTGCGGTTAACGCCCTTGGCTCTCTACCTATCGTGCTTGGCGGCACGCATGAGCAAAAGGCTAAATACCTCCCGCAGGTTGCTAGCGGAAAAGCCGCTTGCGCTTTTGCGCTCAGCGAAAAATTCGCCGGCTCTGATGCGGGTGGTTTGTCTGTACGCGCCATTGACCAGGGCGATGGCACCTGGAAAATCCACGGTGAAAAAAAATGGACCACTAACGGTTCACGAGCGACAATCATTACCGTTTTTGCTGTGAGTGATCCTGAGTCGCGCTCACGCCGGCTCTCTGGCTTCATTGTCGAAAACACCGACCCTGGTTTTTCCATTGGCAAAGTCGAAGACAAAATGGGCATCCGCTCGGTCCCTGTAAATGAAACCATCTTCGACGGCATCCAGCTTGGCGAAGACCGTCTTTTGGGTGGCAAACTCGGCATGGGTTTCAAGCACGCCATGATGACGCTCGACTTTGCGCGACCTGGTGTTGCAGCTCAGGCTGTCGGCACAGCGGCGGGCGCACTTGAGTTGGCGACTACTTACGCAACCAAGCGTCGCCAGTTCCAAAAGCCAATCAGCAGCTTCCAGATGGTGCAAAAAATGCTCGCCGACATGGCCATGAAGACGGAAGCCGCGCGGTGGCTCGTACACGCTTGCGCTGCTGCAGCCGACCAAGGCGACATGAAAGCCGTCAACAAGCTCGCTGCCATGGCCAAGTGCTATGCCACTGATGTTGCCGTTGAGGTCGCGACTGACGCCGTCCAAATCTTTGGTGGCTACGGTTTCATGGAAGACTACCCCGTCGCCAAGTTCTATCGTGATGCCAAGATTTTGCAGATCTACGAAGGCACCAACGAGGTTCAGCGCATGGTTGTTGCCCGCAACATGGTCAAGAGTGCTCGTGACTTCGACTACCTTAACTCAGTCATTCCGCAAGAAGAGCAAAAGACTTTTGGTGTCGATTACGACATCCTGAACGCATAACGGCTAAGCCATTCATGCAAGCAACGCCAACCTCCCCGCGAGGTTGGCGTTTTGCGTTTTAAGCTAAGCTTTCTTTCGCCTCGTCGGCCAAACGCCACATATACCAAGCCGCGACGCTCGATAACGGAGCCCAAGCCGCACCACGAGCCGCAAGCTCTTTGGGCGTTGGGCGCTTGCTTAGGCCATCTAAAATCCGTGCGCCTTCCTGCACGCCCAAATCAGCAATCGGTAAAACATCAAGCCGACCCAGCTTAAAAATCAAAAACATTTGTGCCGTCCAGGGGCCAATTCCACGGACGGCAACCAGGCGCTCAATAATCTCATCATTGCCTAGTCGAGAAAGCCCTCGCGTTTTGAGTCGGCCATCTAACACTCGCTCAGACAAATCGCGAAGTGCGGCAAGTTTGGCTCGCGAAAGCCCCGCACCTCGGAGAGTGTCGTCGCTCAATGACAGCAAGGCTTGAGGGGTCGGAAAATCGCAACCGCGCGTCAAAGCGCAGACTCGACCAAAAATCGTGGCGGCGGCTTTGCCTGCAAGTTGCTGATAAACAATCGAACGAGCCAAATAGGCAAAGGTCGACATCCGCCGCTGTGCGGGCTGTGGAAACGCCGGGAGTGGCCCCAAGCGTTTCATGACTGCACCTAATGCGCGATCGCGCTGAGCCAATGCGCGAAGACCAGTAGTCGTGGCGACAGGCACCGCGGCCGAAGTGAATTAAGCTTTTGCCGACTCTTCGGCGTCATCTGGCTCAACCTTTTTCGGTGGAGCAGGTGGCTCAAGGATGCCTTCCCACCAGCCTGAAAGGACACCGCCCTGGCCGTTGCAAGGGAACACCTGACAGCGAGTGTTAGCCTCTTTTGCAAACTCAGCGGCCAATTCGCGCACGCGCAAAGGGCCTGTCGCGTGAGCGAAAACCAAAACAATCGACGACTCGCCGGCCTCAGCCATGCGAGAGCCAAACAGGCCACCCTTACGGCCAACATCTGTAATTTTTTTCTGGAAGGCGGCGACACCATCGTGGGTGATGGAGCACTTCTCACGCAACGAGCGGTGCGAACTATTCAGCACGCGACCCGACTCGGCAAGCAACTCTTCACGCTTGGTGCGCGCGTGCTCACTGAAATGCAAAACCAACCGCCGCGCGCGACCCGCCTCACGACACTGATGCTCACTCAAAGCGCGCTCGCGATAACCGTGCTCACTATCGACAGCTTCGCGAACCAACTCATCGACCTTGGGGAATTTCTTGAGCCATTCGCGACCATTTTCTTTGGTCGGCACATGGTTACGCAAGCCACCCTCAAATTTGCTCGGAGCAATCATGCCCC
>Ga0233447_1000132_pt1 | contig 97000 bp, 93 predicted proteins | sample SI_124_October20_3_FD_183014 | JGI IMG/M metagenome (GOLD analysis project Ga0233447, IMG submission 183014) | Seawater microbial communities from Saanich Inlet, British Columbia, Canada - SI_124_October2016_135_MG | ecosystem: Environmental > Aquatic > Marine > Inlet | place: Canada: British...
TGATTAAAACGGACTTGGTCTTGACTATTCATCTCTCTCTCCACAATAAAGGCTCTTCAGAATTGAAGGCTTACCAGAGAGTATCGAAGAGAATGTTATCTGCCGCGATAGCGGCTTCGTCCAACAAAACAAATGCACACGGAAACAGCAAAATTGGCAGGCCGCTTAGGGTCGAGAGCTGACGGAATAATATAGCCTTTTGATTTGCATTGTAAATCGGATGATAATCAAGACTCTTATAAATTGAGTTTAGGTAATGGCTACATATTTACCTGCAATTGTTTAGATAGTTTGGGCTATTATCAGTTATGTTATTACTCAGAAAAGAGATATTAAGTTGACGATTTTAAAAATTTATTTATAGCCTTTTCAGATCCAATATCAATTCCATTTTCATTTCCTTATAAACCTTGGATTAAATCTTTGAGGATGAACAGAGGCATGGATTATTGCTGAGATTTATCAGTAGGTGATAATAATATTAACTCAACTTTCCTGATGACAGTTTTCATATGATAGAAAAAGCCATAGTACTGGTATTACTAGCAGCATCACTGCTAGCACTTGGTAATGCAGCCATAGTCTACAAGCGCAGTTTCTATCTGGAATCAGAAGACCGTGTCATCCTGGAGCGCTTAATAGACAATATTGAGCAACTAGACCGTAACCGTCTGCTCGGATTGAGTAAGCGCCTGGTTACTATCAGTAAATCCGATTTTGGTATATTGCTTTTGTTGAACAGGGAGTTTCGGCGCGCTATTTTATGGCTCGGCCTGAGTCTCTTTTCACTGCTACTCTATGTGCTTTTCCTGCAGACCAGAGCTTACCTGCATTATAGAAATATGATAGTCGATAGTCAGTGATATCAAATGAAAGGTGTCTCAGGGTAGTAAGCTGAGATTAGCGGACTGAAACTAAATAACTCTTTACCAGCTATCTGTCATTTATTTTCAGAGAAGTCAGGAGGGTTAGTGCCATAACTTTTCAATTGAGAATTTTAAATTCAGGGTGTATGAATATTGAATCTCTTATTAATGAGCTAGAGTTTAGAGTTTCAGGAGTAAAAAGAACTTAAGAAAACACCAAAAATAGTTGACATAGCAGCCCACTTCGAGCTGCCGCGCCTTGCATAACTTTATTGATTTGTAAGGTTATGCAAGGCGCGGCCTTCGGGAATTTTTCCGAACTCTGAAGGCCGCTATGAACACTAAAGGATATTCAAGTATCCCTCGTGAACTGTTCTATTGGATCACATTTTTAAGTAAAACGTTACCCCCAGCCTTGTCCAATATGAAATGAGTCTGAACGAGGCACGTATTTCCAACATGAAATGAGTCTCAAATAGCTCAAATTGTTCATAATCACATTATGAGAACGATTATGAAAATTGAGAAATTAAAGTCAATATCAGCCCTTGAAGAATTTCTTCAGGGTAACCAGCAAGTCGCTTTTACTGTCCTGGGTAGCAAGACTGAACGATACAATTTTGTGCGTAAAACGTTGATTAAATTCAGCTATATGACGCTCTCTAAAAAAGACAAAGGAATCGTTATTCGTTACCTGTTAAAAATGACCGACTATTCGCGTCAACAACTGACGCGGCTGATCAAACAATACACCAAAACAGGCAAGATAAATTGGACACCCTGCCGCACTAATGGCTTTACCAAAAAATACACCGATCAGGACATTGTATTACTGGCAAAAACTGATGAGCTACACGACACACCCTGTGGTTCTGCTGTTAAAAAGATCTGTGAGCGTGCCCATGATGTTTTCGATGATAAAGCCTATCGTAGACTGACAAAAATATCAGTCTCTCACCTGTACAATTTAAGAGGCTCTAAACGCTATAAACGACAACGTCGACACTTCACAAAAACACAATCGCGACAGATTCCTATCGGTGAAAGAAGAAAGCCACAGCCCGAAGGAAAACCGGGCTATATTCGTATTGATACCGTGCACCAGGGCGATCAGGATAAGGTTAAAGGGGTATACCACATCAATGCTGTAGACGAAGTGACACAGTTTGAAATTGTTTGTTCAGTAGAAAAAATCAGTGAGCACTACTTGATGCCTGCACTGGAACAAATGCTGGATTCATTTCCTTTTACCATACACGGATTTCATAGTGATAATGGCTCTGAATATATCAATCAACGCGTTGCTGATTTATTACAAAAACTGTTCATTGAATTTACCAAATCACGATCCAGACATTCTAACGATAATGCACTGGCTGAAAGTAAAAATGCATCCGTTGTCAGAAAGGTTTTTGGTTACACTCATATCCCACAAAAATGGGCTCCTGAGATCAATAAATTCAACCGCACTTATTTAAATCCATACCTCAATTATCACCGGCCTTGTTTCTTCCCTGAGACGATTACCAATGCCAAAGGAAAGCAACAAAAAGTCTACCCTTACAAGAACGTTATGACTCCGTTTGAAAAGTTAAAATCTTTGCCAAAAGTAGATGAATATTTAAAGCCTGAAATCTCTCTAGACATACTGGATGAATATGCATTAAAAATGAGTGATAATGAGGCTGCTGACTATCTGCAAAAAGCAAGACATAAGCTATTTTGTTTGATTTTCAAACAAGATAAAACCGCTTGAATGGTTTGGGTTGTTTCAGACTCATTTGTTAATTGGAAAATACTCCCCCAAGATCAGTGGGTACGTTTATAGAGTTACTCATCGGTGCCATGCTGACCTCAACAGGATTCGTGACGGATGCTTATTTGATTCTGGATATGTCCAGGCACTGGAGCAGTTATTATAAATGGTTGGAAAAAGGTCGATGGTCGTGGCTGGCTTTAGCCAGGCAATTTACCCGACTGATTATGCAGGTCGTTGAAGAGGATGTTATTCATCTGGCGATTGATGATACGCTAACCTTGCGGGCCTCAAAGAAAGCACCCGCAAGTCAGGTCCATCATCAACATGGAAACAAGCCAAACCTGTCACAGTATGTACAGGGGCAATGCTGGGTGAGTTTAGCCTGGGTAGCCAAGTTTAAAGGCAAACGTCATGTTGCCTTACCGTTACTGACACGGTTGATACCCAGTGTCGGTAACACTGGCAAGCTGGTAGCGGCTAACACCCTGATACGGGCTATTTATCAGCTCTTTGAAGGTAAAACCGTCAGAGTACTGGTTGATAGTTGGTATATGCGACGGGTATTCATAGAATCGATGTTGCAGCGTGGTTTCCACGTAATTGGTCAGATCAGAATTGATACCCGACTGTATGATGAACCGGTCAAGAAAAGGAAAAGACAACGAGGAAGGCCTCGTAAATATGGTGGTAAATATACACCGAAACTGATTGCGCATTTAAAACGTACAGTGGTTACATTACCACTGTACGGTAAGGAGCAAGTGGTTCGTTTCCGCAGCAAATTGGTGAAAGCCCGTTTTCTGAATGGTTTATTGGTACGAGCAGTCTGGTGCGAGTTTAAAAGTGATCACGGCCAATGGAAACGGGCCAGTTTGTTGTTGAGTACGGATACAAGTTTATCACCCGAACAGGTGATAGAAAGTTATGGAAAACGCTGGTCGATTGAATCGATGTTCAATCAACTGAAACTATCCTGGGGCATGAAAGAAGCCTGGCAGCAGACACGTCAGACTTTGCATCGCTGGGTACACCTGACGATGGTAGGTTATGGTCTGGTGCAATTATTGGGATACTTGAACACAGCAAAAGTTCAAGCTTTGTGTCGGCATTCACCGTGGCGCAGAGAAACCCCGACAACCGCTGGACAGATACGCAAAGGACTGCTGATGATTTTTCGTCATGTTAATGTAAGAGCATGGTGGAATGGTAAATGCAAAAAATTCGAACCGCCAAATTGGCGAGGAAGTGATTATGTTGAGTCAAATACGCTTAACACAGTATAAAACAGGAAAAATGAGCCTGAGTGATAATACAAAACAACCTGATGAAAGCAGGTTGAACGGGCTGTTACGCTCTAAACTCTAGTTAATGAGGATAAAACTAAAATTATTTTGTTTCTTAGCCATTAAATAAATATTGATAAGTCGGCATCATTGGGCGATTTATACTCAATATTTCTGTTAAAAATATCTGATCAAGTATTATGTGTGTAAGCGAAACAAATATTCTATATTCTAACCCTGAGTAAGAAAGCTTTTTAATTTATCAGCAAATATGATAAATCTTTCTTTTAATGTTCGTTTTATTTTTACGGAAATTCCACCAAATAGAGCAAAGCCTTTGATAGTTATAGTTGGGGCATCTGAATTAGTGGACGATGAAACACAATTATCAATAGCTCCAAAAATACAAAATACGTTGGTTTGTACATTCACATTTTCAGGTACATAAATATTGTCACCTGAGAATATGTTAAATATGTTTATATATACCTCTGAGTTAGTAAAAATAGCATCAGTCAGGTCAATGTTTGCACCACTAAAAATACTGAAAATACGAATTTCTTTGGGTAGCTTCCACTCCCCCGTTCGATCACTTCCACTAAAAATCTGGTAAATATATTCAACGTCTTCAGTAACACCAGGTACATAATTTATACCCATTTGTTGCTTCTTACTATTTATAAATTCCTGATCTATTGTTAAATCCAGATCAGCTGTCAGTTTGATAAGTATATTATGATTAGATGCTTCCATTGCCGCATCAAGTCGTCTTTCAAAGGCTTCAAGAGATAACTGTCTATGACCATAATTCATGATGAGTTGATCGATGACTTCTTCACGAAGCGCCTCAATAGGTCTGTCTTGTGGAGTTACTTGCATTTTTACAATCCTTTTTCCAGTATTTAAAAATGATTCCAGCTTATTCTAGTATTTAATGAGCTTATTGACACCTAAAATTGGTGTATGTATTAATTTGTAAGCCTGTAAGGATATAGACATTCAACTCTTTATTAAAATATGCAATAGCATAAAGTTCTGGGATCTTGTATTTTGATTTATGTTTGACTGCAATTGGTGCAGACTTGCCTATCAGGTAGACAGGATTAAATGACTCCATGGGGTTGTGAAGAGCCGTAATCTAGTGATTATTCAATTGGCAAGTTAGTGTCTCAAGGAGATAGGATGAAGTATAAAGATATGGAAATTTCTTATTATGATCAGATAATTCAGTTGTGGCAGAAAACTGATGGTGTGGGTCTTCGTGATGCAGACTCAAAGCATGGTATAAAAACATATTTATCCCTTAATCAAGGCATGAGCTTTGTTGCTATCCTAGGAAAGAAAGTTACCGGAACTATTATGGCAAGCCATGATGGTAGGCGGGGTACAGTGCACCATTTGGCTGTAGACGAAGGAAATAGAAATTGTGGTATTGGTGAGAAACTCATTGAGCTTAGTTTGTCGTCGCTCAAGTCTGTTGGGATTTTTAAGTCACATATTCATGTTTTTACTACAAACATTAATGCTCAGAAATACTGGTCTAATAGGGGCTGGATTGAAAGAGAGGATATAAAAGTCTATTCCTTCATTAATAGTGAAAATGAAAATACTTAACCATAAAAATAATTATACGACCCTGTAAATTAACTGGATTTGAAAGTTTATATGAAGATACTTACTTCACTTTAGTCAGCACCTTGCATCAAGAAATCAGGTTCGCATCAATATTATTAGATCATGCTCAAATCGATATCTTTAATCCTCATTAATAAGACTCCTTCAGTTCTTCTGAAAAATCTGAATTCTCTTTTTAGTGGCTGGATGAGTTGATAAATAGGGCAACATATTTTCAAATCCATTTCGTTCATCATGATCAGAATGATCTGCCGCCGTCAGTTCTGCTTCATTGGTATTATCAACTTTATTGGCCGATTCCATCAATCGGGTCATTATATTTGCAAAGTGTATTGTTTCTATTTCATTTTGAACTAAAAACTCATAGGCAAAATCATCTGCATCAGATTCAAATTCTCGAGAGTATGAAAGCTCTAGTAGCAAACTCGGTATAGCGTAAACAATTGAAGAAGCCGATGAAACATCACCTGTCATCATCAACACTAACACTGCCAGTAACGAATCCTGGATAATTCGTCGTAACACATGTCGGTGTGCGACATGCCCTACTTCATGAGCAAATATAGCTAATAATTCCAGATCATTTTGTGACAGTGCCACCAGCTCATCCGTGAATATAATTTTTCCATCCGGCAAGGCAAGTGCATTCGCTCCAACCTCTTTCCCCTGACGAAATTCTACTGTTATTCCAAAACTGGCATATTGAGGAATATAACCTACAAACTTTCTGGCCAGTTCATTCTGACGTTGCTGGGACAATGCTGAAGGTTCAAAAACTGATTTATCCAGGATATCCAGAGTCCCTTGACCGAGGTATTGGGTGATCTCAACAGGCAGAATTTCTGCACTAAATTTAGCAACTGCCGGCACACCGTATTTTATTGAGCCCCAGAGAAAACCGGAAACCAGTACTAAAACCAGCAATACAATTAAAATATGGCTTTCCAGCAGGTGGATAAAACGATGGAAAGCCCCCTGGCGAAAAGCAACTAACAGCTTATCAATTTCATCATTGTGTGAAGTTTCAAAACTACTTCCATCGGCAAAGCCAATGTGTCTGGGTGTATTACCCAGTCGTGGTGAAATATCCAGCTCATTCAAATTGCCTGCAGATAAAAGGCTTGCAGAAAGTCTCTCTGCTCTGGAGTTACCAGTCTGAATTACTGATACCCGTCCAATTTCATTAACCGTTAACAGAGCTGGTTGACGATCAGAAGATCCTTGCGTAAAAAAACTTCCATCAACCTGAGCCTTTACATCCATATTCATCTTAATTCCTGAGGCATTAATAAGGTGTCAATATTTCACCATCAAATGACTGAAACATCCATATCAAATACCTCACCTACCTGTTCTCCTAACGCAGAAACATGTTGCTCTTCTGCCGCTATAAAGTCATCCAGAGAATCAACAACATTTAACTGCAAACAACTCACGCGATAGTTTGTCATTCGTACTTGTGCCCAGGGTATTAAGAGCCCTAAACTGAGTACAATCGCTAAAGTATTGGAAAAATATATCCAGCCGATTTTGCGGATTTGCATGGTTGCGCTAAAACCATGTTTCGCCAGTGTGGTACTATTAAAATAAAGATTGCCCAGTTTCGCGGCCAGATAGGCAAACATGAACAGATAAATAAGCAATGAAAAAGGAAGCATTATTGCCATCGTCATTTCCTGGCTACCAGGGTTAGCAGGATTAATGCCCAGGGCAGCTACTAGCACAGACATAATGATACCCATTAACAAAATAACACCCAGGAAAATAAAAAAAATCTTAAAGTAATCTCTAACTTTCGCATGAAATTCAAAAGGCGTAGTCCCATACGAACTATTATTTATCATGAACTGACTTTGTTTAAACCAGATCAGCGGCAAAATTAATCCCAGCGTGGGTATAATCAAAATCGGCCAGGCCAAAAATACTTTTACTGCATCGCCAACCTTCGCATTGAAATTAAATCGGATATTACGAAATACAGAATTGCGAGCATTAAAAGCTAACGATCGTATGATTATCCAGGGCAGAAAAGCCATCAATATCAGGAATAGAATAAAGCCCATGAGTGGAGCAAACTGGTAGATCACCGCGTACACCACGAAAAAACCAACAGCAATCAAACGCCCCTTTAAAATTGCGATAGGCTTAGCGGTATAGTTGAAGCTATTTCCATCTATCAGTGTATTTCCATAAAAGTACTGCTTATTGCGAACCTTGGCCCAGGCTGAATAAATACCCAGAGTCAAAATCGTCAGAAAGATATTAACAATCCAGATTTTAAAATACTCAAAGCCACTACCATTAAAAACCAGTTGTATGGGGTGCTTCACGTCTAATGCGTGATCATAATTTGTTTTCCTAACAACAGGTTCTACAACTGGAGGTGTATCAGGCGTTAAATTTGGTACTGTCTGCTCAGTGACTTCCCCATCCATCTCTTCCTGTTGTTTAGTTTCACGAATTTTGACCAATAAACCAACTCGACTCAGCGCTGAATAATATTTCACAGCCTGATCTTTACTCAACCCACTTTTAACAACTCTATCAGTGGACTCAATCATGATTACTGCTTTTGGTAACGGAATTTTTAGTAATTGAGCAAGTTTTTCTGCAGCTTCCTCCTTAGATACCCCGGGTTTTAAACCATCCTTGTAGTAAATTTCATAATTATTATTTTCCATAGTAAACCCTTAAATTTTTATAAGACAGCCACTGTATTAGTGATTCGTTAAAATCATGTAGCATTTATTATTTTGCCATTTGGATCCTGCAAATAAAAGCCAGATTAACATAGCCTCAGATACTTATTGATACCATGATTTTGCTACACAACCTCCATAAGCATAGACGATATTCTAAATTAAGCAGGGTAAATTAAGCCTGATTTATTGAGGAATACAACGATAAACCAGAAATGTTTGCCGACCATCTTTTGCAGGGGCTTCAGCCACTACAGTATCACCGCCCAGTCTGCTTGCCGCATTCCTGGCCAAAGAAACCAGTTCAAGGTTAAGAGCTTTATCATGTCGTTTAACACCCACCACTTTTTCGGTGGTAGTTGATGTGGTTCTCCCAACATAGGTACATTTGCTGACTTCAGCTGCACTCAAAACTCTTGCTTTCTCACCTTCAGTAGTGAGTTTAACCATGCTGCAGGCAGAGAGTGAGAATAACAGTACTGATAGTAGTAAAATTTTATTTATTGGCATGATTAGATCCTGGTATTTAGGTAGCGGATTATGGAACTATTATATTTAACAAAAAATTGTAATTAGCAATGATCACTTTCAAAATTTCAAGGCCATTTGAGCTACTGACTCACTTTTATTATCCAGGTTAGACAGTGTCAAGCCTAGCAATCGAACATTTATACCTTCTTCAAATATCTGCTGCAACAGATATTTAGCAGTAGAAAAAATAGAATCAAAATCATTAACCGGTATTAAGAAAGAATGGCTTCGAGTGATTTGAGTAAAATCAGAGAATTTTATTTTTAACGTAATAGTCCTGCCTGCAGAATCCTGCTTAGCCACTCTTTTTGTCACCTCTTGTGCTATGGAGTACAAGCTTTCGGTTAAATCTTCTAAAGTGTTTTTATCATCCAGAAAGGTATTTTCTGCACCAATCGATTTTCTCTCTCGGTGTGAAACCACGGGTCGGTTATCCAGACCATTGGCAACATCGAAAAAGTAAAGACCCGCTTTTCCAAACTGTTGTACCAGTTCCTGTTTTGTCCATTGCCTTAATTCAAGACCATTACGAATGCCTAGCGACTTCATTTTAGCTGCCGTCACTTTCCCGACTCCATAAAATTTCGCGATAGGCAACTGATCCACAAACTGCTGTGCCATATTTGGTTTAATCACAAATAAACCATCAGGCTTTTCATAATCTGATGCAATTTTAGCCAGAAATTTATTAATAGACACACCGGCTGATGCAGTTAATCCGGTTTTCTGTTTAATCATTTTTTTAATTTCAGCTGCTACTTCTGTAGCCGATGTCATGCCTTTCTTATTTTCAGTGACATCAAGGTAAGCTTCATCCAAAGACAGCGGTTCAATTAAATCGGTAAACTGTTGGAAAATTGAACGAATTTGCTGAGAGACCGATTTATAAACCCCAAACTGCGGCTTCACAAAAATTAGTTTAGGGCATTTTTTTCTGGCCGTCACTGAGGGCATAGCTGAAAAAACCCCAAATTTTCGTGCCTCATAACTGGCTGCAGCAACTACTCCACGCTTTTTAGAGCCCCCTACTGCCACAGGTTTACCCATCAACTCGGGGTTATCACGCTGTTCAACAGAGGCGAAAAAAGCATCCATGTCGATGTGAATAATCTTACGGAGTGAGCCAGGCATTGTTTAAGGTAAACAGCAATAAAATGGTCAATATCTTTGCCATGGGATCACTCCTCATACTTTTAAAAGCCTGAAGTATAAACATCGAATTTAGCTGGATAAAACCGAAGAAACTGATTCGTGCCCACGCTCACAAATGGGATTGTATAACCCCTCAATGCCGATCCGTAACAGAAATATCACTCACCTCGTTCCCTGACTTGCCTGAATCCTCGCTAACCACATCCGAACCGGCCAGATGATGATCCGGTGCAAAAAAATCCTCACTTTTACTGCGTAAATGCCGGTCAATTAGGAACTTAAAAAACAACGGCAGAAAAAATACCGCTAGAAAAGTTGCTGCCAACATTCCCCCCATAACACCCGTTCCCACCGACTGCCTGGCTCCTGCACCCGCACCGACCGAAACCGCCAGCGGTAGAACTCCCAGAATAAAAGCCAGTGACGTCATGATAATTGGCCTGAATCGTAATCTGGCCGCTTCTACCGAAGCCGCCGTTGCTGGCCAGCCGTGCTGAACTTTTAACAGCGCATATTCTACAATCAAAATCGCATTTTTAGCCGCTAACCCCAGAAGAGTAACCAGCCCAATTTGAAAATACACATCATTGGTAAAATCACGTATCCATACTGCCATCAATGCTCCAAAGGTACCAAATGGTAATGCCAGCAATACCGAGAGTGGCAGTGACCAACGTTCATACAAAGCCGCCAAAATCAAAAACACCATGACAGCAGCCAACCCTAACGCTATAACAGAGTTATTTTCAGATTTCATTTCCTGGTAGGAAGCGCCACTCCAGTCAAAGGTAAAACCTTCTGGTAATGTCTTTTTCGCCACATCTTCTACCGCAGCCAGCGCCTGTCCAGAACTGACTCCGGGTGCACCATTACCAAACAATTTGACCGCAGGTAAATTGTTAAAACGATCCAGCGTATCAGGGCCGGAACTGTATTCTACTTTGGCAAAAGCTGTTAAGGGCACCATCTCTCCCGATACACTGCGTACATACATTCGTCCGATATCACCTGGCGTTTTACGATAACTCGAGTCGGCAGAAACCAGTACCTGCCAGGCACGACCAAAACGATTAAAGTCATTGACATAATAAGAACCCAGCGTGGCAGCTAGTGTATTAAAGGCACTGTTTAAAGGTATGCCCAGAGATTTGGCGCGCTCGCGATCTACATCGACAAATATTTGCGGTGTATTCGAACGCCACAAACTATTCACCATACCCAGACGTCCATCCTGCTGTACACCACCTTGAAAAGCTTTCATCGCTGCCGCCAGTTTTGCCGGGTCACTCTCTCCCTTGTTCTGAATATAAAATTCAAATCCTCCGGTATTTCCCAGACCGAAAATAGCAGGGGGGTTAAAAGCAAGAACTAGTGCTTCCTTGATTCCGGCCGTTTTGCCAAACAATTCACCGACCAGCGCAGTAGTCGGTACATTTCTGTCATCCCAATGCTTTTGTGAAACAAACAGGGTGGCGGCATTATTTTTGTAAGCTCCTCCCAGAAAATCAAACCCGGCAAATGATACGACGCTTTCATTATTGGGGTTAGAACGTATTGCCCCGATTACCTGCTCGACGACTTTGTCAGTACGCTCAAGGGAAGCACCATCCGGTAAAAAAACAGCCGCAATATAATACCCCTGATCTTCATCCGGTACTAGAGATCCTGGTATGCTTTTCCACAAATTCGCAGTAATAAAAACCATACCACCAAATAGTAATACGGCAAAAAAAGCACGTTTCAACAAAAAACGAACCCCGCTAATATAACCGTGAGTTACAGCGCTAAAAAAGCGATTAAACCCACGAAACAAAAAATTAGTCTGCTTGTGTTCATGGCGTAAGATCATCACGCACAGCGAAGGCGTCATACTCAGTGCTACAATTCCGGACAGCGTCACCGAGATAGAAATGGTAATGGCAAACTGGCGGTATAATTCACCGGTTAAGCCACCCAGAAAAGCGATTGGCACAAACACCGAGACCAGCACCAGCACGATGGCGATAATAGGGCCGCTCACTTCCTCCATTGCCTTGATCGCTGCATCACGTGCTTCCAGTCCTTCTTCGTGCATAATCCGTTCGACGTTTTCCAGTACCACAATCGCATCATCAACTACAATACCAATGGATAGCACCATACCAAAAAGAGTTAGAGTGTTAATGGAGTATCCGAGTAAATATAACCCGGCAAAAGTACCCAACAATGAAACCGGCACCGCTAAAGTCGGAATTAACGTGGCGCGCCAGTTTTGCAGGAAGATATACACCACCAGGAAGACTAGTAACATGGCTTCGCCTAGAGTTTTCAAAACCTCCCTGATAGACACTTCTACAAAACGAGTAGTGTCAAAAGGAACTGCGTATTTAAACCCTTCTGGAAAACTCAACGATAATTCATCGAGAGTGGTTTTCACTTCGTCGGCAACACTCAGCGCATTCGCACCAGGTTGTAAGAAGATACCCATCAAGGCAGAAGACTGACCATTATATTGACCTATAAAGTTATAGTCTTTAGAACCCAGTTCGATGCGTGACACATCTTTCAGACGTAAACTACTGCCATCCTGATTGGTTCTCAGAATAACCTGTTCAAATTGCTCTACCGTGCTTAAACGTCCCAGAGTGGTAATGCTATACACCATCTCCTGTCCTCCGCCATTCGGGCTTTCACCGATTTTACCGGAAGCAAACTGGGCATTTTGCTCGTTCAGAGCCTGTGCGATATCATCCACCGTTAAACCAAGCTGAGTCATCCGGTCCGGTTTAACCCAGATGCGCATCGCATAATCTTTGGCACCAAATATTTGAACATTGGTGGTACCCGGTATGCGCTTAAGCCGATCCAGAATATTCAGTTTTACGTAGTTCGAAATAAATATATCATCATAACGTTCGTTTTCGGGATAAAATGCCAGCACCTGTAAAAAAGAAGAGCTGCCTTTTTCGACTGTCACACCCTGTCTTTTAACTTCTTCTGGTAACCTAGCTTCAACCTGTTTCACCCGGTTATTTACATTCAACGCCGCCTGATCAACATCGGTGCCGATATCGAAAGTCACTGAAATAGTAAGTACACCACTGGATGTCGAAGTCGATGCCATATAAATCAAACCTTCCACACCATTAATGGCATTTTCTATCGGTGCGGCCACCGTTTGCTCAATAACCTGGGCAGAAGCACCGGGGTATATAGCCGTCACCTGCACTACAGGTGGTGAAATTTCAGGGTATTGTGAAATTGGCAGAACGCGCATAGCAGCCAGACCGGCCAGCATAATAAAGATAGAAATAACGTAAGCGAAATTGGGTCTGTCTATAAAAAAACGGGCAATCATTAATTACTGTCCTCCCAGGTCAGGGTTTCGCATCGTCTACTTGCTATTCAACCACTGCTGGATCATCGACAGAATCATCAATTTTCACCGGCATACCAGGAAAAAATATTCTGGCTACGCCATCTACAATGACTTCGTCTCCTACCTCCAGTCCGCTGCGAATAATCCAGTAATTTTTACGACTTTCATCCATATCAACCCACTCGCCGGGAACCACTTTTTTTTGCAGCGCTATTTTCATTCCATTTTCAGCCGGGCTTGCCACATACACATACTTTCCTTCAGGGTTATCTAAAATAGCACGTTGAGGAAGGGCTATCGCATTCACCTTTACCGCAGACTTTAACTGCACACGTACAAACTGACCCGGCGACAGACTACCCTGGCTATTATTTATCGAAGCACGCATAGCAAAATTGCCAGTGCTGTTATCGACTTTATAATCTTTAAAATCGATCACACCCGAATAGCCTGAGCTGTTTCCGGATTCATCCAGTAAATCCACCGTAAAACCAGTTTCAGGCAATTTCAATGAACCGTTTGACAGTTCACGCCGAATTCGTAACTGATCATTTTCTGGTATGCCAAAATTAATATGTACAGAATCAGTCTGAACTTGCGTGGTTAGCAGGCTGTCACTACCTACTTGTACCAGTGCTCCGCGATTTTTTAATGCACGCCCGGTAATACCATCAATCGGAGCCTTGATTCGGGTATAGTCCAGATTGATTTGAGCACTAAGTAAGTTGGCTTCCGCCTGTTTGATGGTAGCATCTGCAACGGCTTGCTGGGCTATGGCGATATCAACCGCAGAATTGGCATCATCCAGCTGATTTTGACTGACCATCTGATTACGTGCGAGCGGTGTGACTCGTTTCAATTCTCGTTCAGCCTGCTTCAACTGAGCTTGCGCCGTCACTTTTTGTGCTTTAGCCAGCTCGATGGCAGCCAGAGCCTGTTTAAACTCTGCTTTAAATGGAGCGTCATCCAGGCTAAACAATAAGTCTCCAGCCTTGGCATAGCTACCCTCTTTGTAATGTCGCTGCTCTATAATACCGGTAATACGGCTACGCACCTCCAGCTCAAGCGACCCCGCCACCTGTCCTACAAATTCATAATGTACCGGAATATCTTCCCGGTTAACCGTCACTGAAGTCACCGACACCGGTTGAGGAGCCGGAGCAGCTGCTTCCTTTTTTTCATCGTCTTTCAACATACTGAAAGAATCACAGGCAGTTAACAAAAATAACGAAAAAATGAAAACTAACTGGTTAAGTCTCATATTTAATCTCATCAGGTAATATTAAAGTTTATGCATGAAATGAATTCATGATATAGGTAACTGCTAGCTCAGATCAATACAGGAGCGGAAATTCTAAATGTTTTCAGAAAACTTTTTAACCGCTTCGGTAATCAATGTTACATCTGCTTTATTCACCTGGGTAAAAAATTGGCCACCGGGTGCAATGCGCATCGCTATACCTTCTGCACAACGTCCGAGGCAAACCTGTTCCACTACTGGAACATCGACACCTGATGCTTTGAAATTTTTCTTAATGACTTCAATCAGTTCTTTGCTTCCACTTCCAGCACAGGATTTCTGCCCGGCTCCCAGACGCTGGTTAACACAAACAATCAGCCTGGTGGGATTCATTCTTTCTGGCCATGTTCAATAAGTTTAGACTGGATATTTTGTTTTTCAGATGACCAGAACTGACTCCACTGAGCCAGCAAACGTAAACCTTCAAGTTGCTTTTCACGGTCTGAAGATTCAACACCCAGACGATAATTTTCTATACCTGTTATGAACATTCCTGAATACAGTTTAGGCAACCGGATATCGAGTCTTTTTAGAAATTCAGGATTTACTTCAAATGCCTGTTTCAAGCCCTGATCCATTTGCTCCATAGCAACATCAATTTCGGCCTGAAGTAATTCGGGGGATTGCAAACTTTTACCGGCACTTTCAACTAACTCCAGCGACAACAGAAATCTATTCTGTTGTAAGCCGAATTCGGTCTGTTTCATTTTCTCCGATTCACAGGCCACTAGCAGACTCGCTATAGCTAGCCAGAGAAAATAACGAAAGTACTTATTTATATTTTGAGACATTAAAGACCTTTTTATTCACCACGGAGTCACGAAGCACACGAAGATGGAATGGTCATTCTATAAGCATCTGGAGAGTAGCTTAACCTCACCAGCAATAAACCCTGCTTCCAAAGAATTGAAGACCTTTAGAAATCCTTCGTATGCTTCGTGCCTTCGTGGTGCAATAATTTATTTTTTCTTTCCAGCAATGCGCAAACGTAACGCATTCAGCTTGATAAAACCTTCGGCATCTTTTTGATCGTAGGCACCGGCATCATCTTCAAAAGTTGCAATCGATTCATCAAACAGGCTGTCAGTTTCAGAACGTCTTCCAACCACAATGACATTACCCTTGTACAGTTTTAAACGCACATCACCGTTCACAGTTTTCTGAGATTCATCAATTAACTTTTGCATCATTTCACGCTCAGGACTCCACCAGTAACCGTTATAAACCAGTTTGGCATAACGAGGCATCATTTCGTCTTTCAAATGAGTTGCTTCACGATCAAGCGTCAGCGATTCCATTGCTCTATGTCCTTTCAGCATAATTGTGCCTCCGGGTGTTTCGTAACAGCCTCTGGATTTCATACCCACGTAACGATTTTCAACAATATCAGAACGCCCAATACCATGCTTTCCACCTAGTTCATTCAATTTTTCCAGAACAGTAGCAGGAGACATCTCTTCACCATCGATAGCGACTATGTCACCTTTCACATAACTTAAAATAATATATTGCGCTTCATCGGGTGCTTCTTCGGGAGAAACCGTCCACTTCCACATATCACTGTCAGCTTCATTCCAGGGATCTTCCAGAATGTCACCTTCATAAGAAATATGTAGTAAATTAGCATCCATTGAATAGGGCGATTTAGTACCCAGTTTTTGCTCTACACTGATACCTGCTTTTTCAGCATATTCCATTAATGAGACCCGAGATGTTAAATCCCATTCACGCCAGGGAGCGATAATTTTAATGTCAGGATTTAATGCATAGGAACCCAGTTCAAAACGCACCTGATCATTACCTTTACCAGTAGCACCATGAGAAATTGCATCGGCACCGGTTTCTTTCGCAATTTCGATCAGGCGTTTGGCGATTAGTGGACGGGCAATGGATGTGCCGAGTAAATACTCACCTTCATAAATAGTATTGGCACGAAACATCGGGAACACAAAATCACGCACGAATTCTTCACGCAAATCTTCAATATAGATTTCCTTGATGCCGTATTGTTTGGCTTTTTCACGTGCAGGTTCTACTTCTTCGCCCTGCCCGACATCTGCGGTAAAGGTAACCACTTCGCATTGATATTCATCTTCCAGCCATTTCAGGATAACTGAAGTATCCAGACCACCGGAATAAGCCAGTACAACTTTTTTTACTGATTTTTTACTCATAACTTTAAACTCTAATTTAAATTTTTTATTCACCACGAAGTCACGAAGAACACGAAGGTAAAGACAGGCATGTTAAAAATTGTCAGAGCTAAGGTTTCACCTCGTCAGTTGTGCGAGTTTAAAACTCCACTTCCAACGATTTGAAAATATTTACTAATCCTTCTTGCTCTTCGTGCCTTCGTGATGAAAAATGTCTTATTGCTTGGTAATAGAATCCAGTGAAACAACTTTTGTCGTTTCAGGTTCATCCGTATAACGAGGGCGTTCAATATTGACTTCGCCCAGTTCGATATTCAGTTCGTGCTCACGCGATGTAATCAATGACAGACAATCTCGAATACCCTGAATGGTTGAATCCGACAATGCATGCTTCATGCCTGGAGGCGGTACCGTTTCGCGTGCAACTGCAGACAATACCTGACGCATCATGACCATAATGCGTTTTTCTTTTGCCTTTTCACCGGTTATTTCATTCGAATCATTACTCATTCGGATAATTCCTCTAGCTCTAATATTTTACTTTCTGAAGTGATATCGAGTTTTTTCAAAACATCATAGAAACAGGCCTGCAAAGCTTCTTCAATTACTGGGTGGTAAAAAGGTAGTTTCACAATATCAAAAACAGTTAAACCAGTCTGAATTGCCCAGGCTAATAAGTGCGCTACATTTTCGCCTTTAACAGATACAAGCGTGGCACCCAGTAGCAAACCATTCGTTTTATCCACGTAAATGCGCATAATGCCTTTATTTTTACCCATAATAAGGGCACGGCCAACAGGACCCATGGCCATTTCACCGGTAACTACTTTTTCATTATCGGCAAGTTCTGACCAGTCAGCCCCGATAGAGGCTATATTAGGGTCACTAAAGGTGATGCCAAGATGAGTTTTACGTTTAAATGAAAAGGACGATCCATGAGCAGCATTATATCCTGCAATTTTCCCTTCATCGCCTGCTTCATGTAAAATCTGTTTAGTCCCATTTACATCGCCCGCAATATAGATGGGTAAATCACCCAGCTGCATTGTATTCTGATTAAACACTGGCATACCATTATCATCCAGACCCAGATCAAGTTTATCCAGTCCCAGGTTATCCAGATTAGGTTTGCGACCGATAGCCACTAGAACCTTATCAACCACAACAGATTGCTCGCCTGCTGTCACTTTAATCTGATCACCAGCTTCTTCCAGTGTGGCTTGCTCACCTAACCAAATATCAAATTCTTTTCGCAATAATTGAAGCGCAACATCATTCGCTACTTCATCAGTCAACGATGCAATACGATCACTACCTTCGACTCCGGTCACCTTAATGCCCTTACGAGACAATGCCTGACCCAGCTCCAGCCCGATAACACCCAGCCCGATAATGGCCATGCTCTCAGGTAAATTTTCCTGTTCAAATATTTCATCAGTGGTCAAAATTTTATCACCAAATTTTTTCCAGGCAGATGGCACAATGGGACGCGTACCAGTAGCAATGACAAAACTTTTGGCTCGCACCACAGTGTCACCAACCTGCACAGAACTGGAATCTAGAAATTGCGCATAACCTTCCAGCTTGACTTCATCAGGCATGTTATCTGTGCTGGCACCCTGAACACGATCTACAAAGATATCGCGCATATCACGAACATGTTCCATGCTCTCGGGGATATCCAGCTTCATATCATCTTCACCTTCGATACCATGACGATCGAATATTTCACGACGATGGTAATCTTCAGCAACCTGGATAAAGGCTTTGGATGGCATACAACCCACACGGGCACAGGTGGTTCCCCAGTAACCGCCATTGATCAGCATAAAGGATTTACCCGATTTTTTGACCTGTGACAGGGCATTTAAACCCGAGGTTCCAGCACCAATAATGGCAACATCAACTTGCTTTTCCATTCAAACTCCAAAGCCAGACTATTAAAAATGCGCGTATAATACCCGAATCCCTACACAGAATCGTGAAAAATAGTACGCGAATTTGATTTAAACCTGTGATATTACAAATAACAACGACAGGAATTGCCATGCAAACACAAAAAACCAGAATTCATGCCCTTGAGTTAGGCCCAATGGAAAACTTCATCTATTTAATTGAAGATACCAAATCAGGACAAGCAGCGGTTGTAGACCCCGCCTGGGATGTAAATGCTATTGTTGAAAAAGCCCAGAGTCTTGACCTGAAAATCAGTGATATCCTGCTAACTCACAGCCATCATGATCATATCAATGGTATTGAAGAGTTATTAAATCACAGTGCTGCAAGAGTCCATTTACTCAAGCCTGAATATGAATTCTGGAGTCATCAGCTTGAAAAACCAGAGCTTCATCATGGTGGCGACTGCTTTAAACTGGGCAGTACAGAAATCAGCATGTTACATACTCCGGGGCATACGCCGGGTTCTGTGTGTTATCAAATCGAAGATGAACTAATCACTGGTGATACATTGTTCGTGTATGGCTGTGGTCGTTGTGACTTGCATGGAGGCAACCCCGAACAAATGTTCAATACGCTAAAAGGTATGAAACATAAACTCGACGCCAACATGGTTATCCACCCTGGGCACAATTATTCGATAGCAGAAACATCCACACTGGCTAAACAGATCGATGGAAATCCTTTCATGCATTTTGAAGATGAAGCCGAATTCATCAATTACCGCATGCACGTACATGATAAAACTCGTCAGGACCCTTACGGCCCCTTAACCAAACCACAAATGAGAATTGCAGACTTGTTAACGTAAGGTGCCCTGCTCACTGATCTTAACGCTTTAACTAATAGTGCGCGAGGTGCGCCCTACGCATTAAAAACCGATTAGCTCGGCATGCAAACCCTGGCTGGTAAAAGTCGATAATATAGAACTGGAACTCATCATCTTTCTGTCATATTCAATGACCATTAAATGAGGATTTCTTTCCTGAGAATTAATTTTATCAATTCCAGCAACCCTGGACAGGTCTTGCTGTATTTCCTGAATAGTTGATGAATCCAATGTTTCATCAATATGAATGGTGACATCACTCATGATATTTTTCTCTATTGAAGAAACTCCATCATAATTATTTTCACTCCCGGAAACTAATTAATGATTTTTATTCGCAATAACTACTAGCCGCTCAGGTATTAAGACTATTTATTAGGACCACATAGATCAGGTAACTAACTTAGCTGCCTGTTGAATCACCTCTATTCCCGCACCTTTTTTAAACGAGTTTTCACTTAAATAACGACGCCATAAACGGCCATTCGGCTGCCCGTGAAACAAACCGATGATATGCCTGATAACATGCGATAGCTTCATTCCCTTACTCATATGTGATTCGATGTAGGGATAAAATTTTTGCAAAATTTGCAACCGGTCAACAGATGTAGCTGGATCTCCAAATAATTCAGCATCAAGGTTAGCCAGCATAAATGGATTGGCATATGGCTCCCGCCCAAGCATCACACCATCTACATGTTGTAAATGCTGCTGACACTGTTGCAGGGTTTTGATACCGCCATTAATAATAATTTCAGTATCGCTGAACATTTGCTTGAGCTTATACACCCAGTCATATTGCAGCGGAGGAATATCTCTATTCTGTTTCGGGCTCAAGCCACTTAACCAGGCTTTTCGAGCATGAATGATGAGCGCATCCACACCGGCATCCACCTGAAGCTGAATGAACTTAACCAGTTCATCCCAGGAATCCTGATCATCAATGCCTGTCCTATGCTTTACCGTGACGGGTAAAGACGTTGCCGACTTCATAGCAACCACACATTCAGCCACCAGCTCTGGTTGAGCCATCAAACAGGCACCAAAAGCACCGGATTGCACCCGGTCACTGGGACAGCCCACATTTAGATTGATTTCATCATAACCATAATCTTCACAGATTTTAGCAGTTTGCGACAACACTTCAGGATCTGAACCACCCAGTTGAACCACGACAGGGTGTTCGGTTTCATCAAACCCCAGCAAGTAATCCCTGTCACCATGCATAATGGCCGATGTGGTGATCATTTCGCTATAAAGCAAAATATGTTTTGAAAGCAGACGCATAAAAAAACGATCATGCCTGTCTGTACAATCCAGCATCGGGGCTATGCAAAATCGCCGGTTAATTGAAGTCATTGAAATATGGTCAACATAAAGAGTGGCGTAATGTACCTGATTTTTTATACAGCGATAAACTTTAAAAAAGATTTATCAGATTAAAGGAATCTATAGTTTAAATTTAAACTACCTGGAGATATTGTAGTGAATATTATTTCTACATTTTCCAAGTTTTGAAAATAAAAATCTAAGATTTTTAAAAATTGTAACTGTGTAAAGACAGGGAGTATACTTTTAGCATGGCAAGGAAATATAAAAAGTCAGCTTTAATCATATTTTTGCTGCCATTTTGTCTCCTTATCAATATAAGCTCAGCACAGTTACATTCAAACAGTATCAGCTTATCTTCCCCTCTAAATATCCCAGTCAAAAAAATTGTTATTCGTCCAGAACCTTACTCTAATTTTTGCAATAGAAATCCAGTTGAATGTGCGAATAATGGCTCCTCCATTATAGATCTAACTCCAGAGGTTATGACCTTGATTTTTAAAGTAAATAGTCAGGTAAACAATGAAATATTTTTTGCTCTGGATATAGACCAGTATAATCGAGAAGAATTCTGGGCTTTACCAGTATCAGGCTTCGGAGATTGTGAAGATATAGCCTTAGAAAAACGCTCCCGTTTAGTAGAACTTGGATACCCAATACCGGCGATGCGTATAGCTATTGTTTCTCATAAAAGACTTCTTCATTCTCATGCACTACTTTCAATTGAAACCAATAAAGGGACATTTCTGCTTAATACATTTACTGATAAAGTTTTACCCTGGACACATACTCCATATAATTTTGAATCCAGAGAGCGAGCTGATGGATTATGGGAACGGTTTGATCAAAGTATATGGACCTATGACCCATAAATGGCCTGGAATATTTAATATGGAACCTTTGATTAATTATCATTGATTTTATACTGAGATCAAAATGATCCTACCTGTTGTAAAGTAAACTGTTGAAGTCATCCTAATACTACAATCTTTAAGACTAATCAGGGCATTTTAGCCTGTATAAAAAATTATTAATTGATCAGCACTTTCTTAACATTGATTATAATAAATACCCAGTTTTCTTGACCTATGACCTTGTCATAAAAACTGCTGGAGTTACAGTTTTATCAAGTATCAGATTACTCTGGAGTTTTATAAGCAGTAGCTATTATGACCCGTGTAAAAATAATATTTATATTATTTATTCTACTTCTAATTATCATACCGGGTAATGCAAAGGCCAGTGCCAATCTGTTTAACTGTGACGATAATGAGAATACCCCCGACCTTTCCACCTGGCATCATCAATATAAAGATCGTTGTTATATCGAAGGCAGTATAAACCCAGAAAATGAAAATATCGAAACCATAGAATCTATTCTTAGTGAAATGCGTAAGGAGCCAGTTTTAGCCAGTTTTCTACTGGATAAGGCTAAACAGTTGAGTATCGCCTTTTGTATTGAATACAGAGCAGATGGTTGCCGTGGATATTTTGATTATGGACTGAATCTTCTAGCGGTCAGAAAAAAACTGGATCTGCCCACCAAAGTCATAATTTTCATTCATGAGCTTAGACACGTTGATCAACTGTCACGTGGTTTCAAAAGTTCTCTTGATTATGATGCAAATGAAATAATCCGTTTGACCTATGCAATTGAAGCCGATGCAAATGCTGTATTAGCGTTATATGCCTGGCGGTTAAATAAAAATGGATTCCCTCAGGTCTGGGATAAACTATTCGAATTATCCCGGTATTCTGATATTTATGAGGCATTTCGAGATTCTATAGTAACCACAGATGATGAGCTGCTGGCTAGCAAAAACGCATTTATCCAATGGTATAAATCAGAATGGAGGACAACCGAGTATTATAGAAACAGTCTTGGTGGTTATCTGGATATGTTAGATGACACAAAATTAATACAGAAATATGACCTGCTTCCAAAAAATTATTTTAACAACTTGTGTATTTTACCCAGTGGTAAAAATTATAACTGTCATTTAACTCAGGAAATTAAAATGAAACCTTAAGGAACGTCTGATGATTGACCAGACATTCCTTATCGGCTTAACAATTCTGCAACTCATTTCATTATTTCCAGAATGGTTTAGTAACTTCGTTATAAACATCCACACGAGTCAAGCCCATATCTTTTAACATATGATCGCTTAGTTGAGACAGTTGTTTGCGATGGTGATGACGGTCTATCCATAACTGTAAAGTTTCTACGCCTGACTCTATACTGTGCAGGATGTAGCTTTGAATTGAGACTTTTTGCTTCGCTGAGATTTGCATAACAATTACTCCTGATGGTTGATTGCAAAAAACCTGATAGGTTTATGCAATATAGAATAACCATTAAACTGTTTTAAGTACAGTTACAGTTTTTAATAAATGCTTGCAGTACAGTTTAAGTTTTTTATCGAGATCGACTCACAGATTGCACATTTGAAATTTGTGATAGCTTGTCAATAATCAATACCAACTGATTCACGCTGCTCACTTCTACGTTGAGTTTGCTATATACCATTTGCTCCTGTCGGTCAGTACTGGAGTTGATACTCAGTAGATTAATTTTTTCATTCGCCAGCACAGCACTAATATCCCGTAACAAACCCGTTCTATCAAATGCGGTAACAGCTATTTCAGCCAGGAATACAGAACCGGTTCCACTACCCCACTCCACTTCAACCAGTCTATTTCGCTGTTCCTCAGGTAATGACATGACATTGTTACAATCACGTTTATGAATCGTGACACCAGATCCCTTGGTGATAAACCCGATAACATCATCACCGGGTAACGGCTTACAGCATTTACCAAACTGGGTTAACAGGTTGCCAACACCCTGAATAACGATTTCATCTTTGTTATGAACTTTAGATCTTTCCGGTTTTTTAACTTTTTTAAACGGGTCATCAAGATCATTACTTTTTTCATGCTGCAAATAACCTATTAATTGAGCTGCAGTAATCACCCCTCTACCTAAATCGGCAAAGAACTGATCATTATCCTTACGTTTAAAATGCAATAAAACCTGCTTCAGATCGACATTATGATAATTATATTTCGTTAGCCCCCTTTCATAGATTATTTTACCATCCTGAACATTTTGCTGATGATCAAGCTGGTTAAACCAGTTTCTAACCTTGGATCGATTTCCGGCAGATTTCAAAAAGCCAAGGTTTTTATTCATCCAGTCCCGGCTCGGGCCACCTTCTTTAGCGGTTAAAATCTCTACCTGTTCACCTGTTTGTAAAGAGTAAGTTAAGTTTGCTATGCGACCATTAACCTTGGCACCTCGACAACGATGCCCTATAGAAGAATGAACTGAATAAGCAAAATCCAGCGGAGTGCCTCCAGCCGGAATATCAACAACCTGCCCCTGAGGTGAAAATACATATACCCGGTCTGTAGACAGTTCGGTGGAAAATCCGGACAAGGCATCTGAAGCGTCTTCATCCGGCCCTTCAAGCAAATCTCGCATAACTGAAAGACTTTTTTCCATGCGACGATCCAGAGAGACGCCTTCTTTATAACGCCAGTGCGAAGCAACACCAAACTCTGATTTATCATGCATATCTTGCGTTCTAATCTGCACTTCAATCACTTTACCACCTTCAGCGATAACAGCAGTGTGCAGAGATTGATAACCGTTATCTTTTGGGTTAGCGATATAATCATCAAATTCATCGGGTATCGAGTGCCAGTTGGTATGCACAATACCCAGCACGGCATAACAATCTGCAACCGAGTCCACCAGTACTCGAACCGCACGCACGTCAAACAGTTCATGAAACTCCAGTCTCTTACGCTGCATTTTTCGCCAGATACTGACTATATGTTTGACCCGGCCACTGACATTACCCTGAATATTCTGACTTTGAATAAGCTCATTTAACTGCCCGGTAAATTGCTGGATAAACAGTTCTCTATCGGCACGACGCTCTTCAAGCAGTGTAGCGATACGTTTAAAATTTAACGGGTCCAATGCTCTGAACGACAGATCTTCCATTTCCCATTTGAGCTTACCAATGCCGAGACGGTTGGCTAGAGGTGCATAAATATCCAGCGTTTCACGTGCAATACAACGACGTTCTTCATAACTACAATGTTTTAGTAACTGCATACGACTGACCCGATAACATAGTTTTATCAGCATCACCCGAACATCTTTGATAATCGCCATCAGCAGGCGACGTAGTTTTTCAGCCTGTTCTGGTGTTCTGAAACTATGTTCATTACAATCCTGCATACTATTCAGGGTAATCACTCCCCGGGCCAGCTTTAATACTTCTTCACCATACTGTAATCTGATCTCTTCATCCGACAAACTGTCTTTCAGCCCCATATCGCTAACCAGGGTCGCCAGAATGGTAGTTTTATCTACATCAAACTCAATCAGGCGTAGTACTGCATCAAGCGCACGAGGTTTGCACTTATTGGGTTTCGGAGCATTCCAGGCTAATTCCAACGCCTGTTGCAGACTATCATCCCAGTCAATTTTTTTTGCTATCGACTGTTTGTAAAAATCAATCTCTTTTGCGGTATTTTGCGACATAACTAATTAACTTCGTAACAAAGACATTGGGCTTATAGAAAAAGAACGTCTGATGAACAGTGTTCCCATAATGGTAATTAACAATACCGAACTCAACAGGCTGACAACCCATAAGCCGATGGAGAAAGTATAGGACAAATCAAAGAAAAGGTAGCCGACACCCCATCCTGTCAGACTGGCAAACAGGGCTGCAAAACTACCGACAAGCAACCCCATCAAAACAAATTCGGAAATTTGAGAAAACAATTTCTGACGCCTGTTAGCCCCAAGAACCTGTAGCAGGGCTATTTCCATTTCTCTTTGCCGGTTGGTAGTGTTTAGCGCTGATAGTAAAACGATAATGGCTGACAGTGTAGCGAACAGAAAAAAGAATTCCAGTGCCGCGCTGGCACTTCGAATTATTCCTTTAATGCGTTGCATCAATTCTGATATATCCAGCAGAGTCACAGTAGGAAACTGCTGTAACAGTGGTTTCAATACTACTTTCTGTTGTTTGTCGATGAACGCGCTCATCAACCAGGTTTGAGGTTGTGGTTCCAGTAAATGCCGGGGAGCAAGGATATAAAAATTTGGTTGGAAATTCTCCCACACAACCGTCCGAATATTATTTATCTTTGCTTCAAATACAGCACCTTGCACAGAAAACTGTAAAGTATCTCCCAGTTTCAAATTGAGAGTCTTTGCCATACCCTGCTCTACCGAAAAACCTCCGGTATCCCACAGCCCTTCAACAATTTTATTATCGGCCGGCACTTCATCCGTAAAGCTCATATTAAACACATGATTCTTAAAATGATTAGATCGTTCAGATTCAAATTTTATTGATTTAATATCGACACCATTTATTGCACTTAATCGTGTTCGAACCATGGCATAAGCCACCGAGGTCGATACCTGTTTCGAATGTAAAAATTGAGTCAGAGGTTTTGCTTCTTTAGTAGGAATATTAACCAGGAAGAAGTTTGGTTTATCCTGCGGTAACTGCATTTCCCAGTCCTGCAACAATTGATCTTTCACCTGAGAAATCAATAATACTGACAGCAATGTCAAACTAAACCCGGACATGACAAATAAGGCATTGCGCTGACCACTGAATAAACGGGTCAGGACATAAGCACTTAACCAGAATTTTTTTTGACTAAATCTCATCAGTACTTTTAATATCAGTTTTAGCACCAGCGGAATAAAGGCAGCAAAAAACAGAATGACGACAAAGAGTAAAGCCGCCATCTGCAACTCATTAACTATTAACATCAATACCAGAAATAAAGTCACCAGACTACTCATCAATAAAAATATCGATTTACTACGCGATAACTTCTGATTGATCTGTCTAAATACCTGCATCGGAGGCGTTTCCAGCACGTTCAGCACATGTGGAATACTAAAGCCAATCAATGAGATAAGACCTATCAAACTGGCAATCAGATAAGGCCAGTATCCTGTTTCTGGCAGGCGGGTTCCAAACCACAAGCCTAAACTCCATTGCAGCGGGAATTGAGCCAGATAACCAAGCAGTAAACCGAGCGGAATCGACAATAACCAGACTTTAAGCAACTGAGATACATAAAAAGAAATCAATCGCTTGCTGGAAATACCAAAAGTTCGCATAACCGCAACTTTGATCGATTCTCTGGATGCAGAATACCTGGCCGTTATGGCTATCGCAATCATCGCAATGACCAGCGTAAGCACGATAGAAAGAGCAAAAAACTTACGTGTTTTATCCAGCGCATTACGCATTTCCGGACGAGCATTTTCAAGAGTCTGTAATCTTTGCCCCTCTGCCAGAAGCGGCTTAATCGCAATTTCAAATAACTCAATAGCCTGTTGCTCTCCCGCTACCAGCAAATGATATTTAGCTCGACTTCCAGGCACCAGAAGCCCTGTGGACTCCAGATTTTGCTGAGACATCAAGATTCGAGGTGCCATATTAAACAGCGATCCACCTCTATCCGGCTCATAGGAAACAATCCAGTTGGCTTTCAGGCTTTGCAGACCCAGTTCAATATCTTTATGTAACTGAGCCGCTATCTTGCTATCAATCCAGACTTCCCCGGGTTGAGGTCCCAACTCTGTTTTTTCAGATTCACCTAGCAAACTGGATTTTCTCTCCAGTGTTCCGCGTAAAGGATAATTTTCACTCACCGCTTTAAGTTCTATCAGCTGAGCTTCATCATCGATAAAAATAGCCGTGCGAAGTGAAATAGTTGTCGCTGTTTTCAAGCCAAGTTGTTTAGCCAGATTTATAAAATTTTCAGGTAATGCCTCACTGGATGAAATCAATAAATCAGCCGCCAGTAATTCAGCTGCCTGTCGGTCTAGCAACAGACTAATGCGTTGGGTAAACAACTGGCTGGCCGCCACAATGGCGATGGTAATCACCACCGATAACCATAATAACCACCAGGCGTGGATACGCGGAATAATCATGTTCATGTCAAAGATTGAGACTTTCCGTGATACAGCCCTGACTCATTTTTACCTGACGGTCTGCTCTTTCAGTCAAGCGCTCTTCATGGGTGACCAGAATCAACGTGGTACCGGCCTGATCGCGTAAATCAAATAATAATTCACTGATCTGCAAACCCGTTCGAGTATCCAGGTTACCGGTGGGTTCATCGGCAAACAAAATGGCGGGTTCTACTGCATAAGCTCTGGCAATCGCTACCCGTTGTTGTTCACCGCCAGATAGATGCTCCACAGGGGTATTTAAACGATGATCCAGGCCTACACGTGTTAAAACCTGTTCGGCTAATTTCAATGCATTCTGCTTACCCGAAAGTTCCAGTGGCAGCATCACATTTTGCAATGCCGTCGCACCTGTTACCAGATGAAAAGACTGGAAAACAAAACCAACCTGTCCCTTACGAATGGCAGCACGCTGCTCTTCATTTTTATCAGATAAGTTTTCTCCCAGCAGGTTAACTTCGCCCTGTGTAGCAATATCGAGACCCGCCATTAAACCCAGCAATGTGGTTTTACCCGAACCGGATTCTCCAGTGATCACTAACGCTTCACCGGGCTTCACTTTCAGCTCAATGTCCTGCAATATGGTCAAAGGGCCTTCCGGCGCCTGTACTGTTTTACTTAAATTAGAAACTACGATGCAATCATCCATCTTTTTACTTTTACTCACAGCTTTGGTTATGGGCTTTCATTCGACTGCAACTCTGGCCAGCAGTTCGAAAATACTTATCATGGGAGATAGTTTAAGCGCTGCCTATAATATCTCAATGGAACAAAGCTGGCCGGTAATTTTTCAACACAAGTTAAAATCTATAGAGCCGAACAGTGATGTCATCAATGTAAGTATCAGCGGGGAAACAACCGCCGGCGGTGTAGAGAGACTACAAAATTTACTGGATGAACATAAACCCAGTCATATGATTCTGGAACTTGGCGGCAATGATGGCCTGAGAGGCTTTAAATTCAAACAGACTAAACAGGCTTTAAAGGCCATGATCAGCATGGCTCAGGCACTTAATATTAAAGTGTTAATGATTGGTGTGCGTCTACCACCCAACCTGGGCCCTGTCTACAACAAACGATTTCAACAGATTTATGAACAACTGGCTGATCAGCAGGATATTGCTTACCTGCCACGTTTTCTGCAAGGGGTTGCTGCAGGAAACCCTGAGTGGATGCAACAGGATGGTATTCACCCCACCGCATTAGCTCAGCCGTTCCTGGCTGACAAGGTATTCTCTTTATTTAGTTCAAGTTATCTGCAGTAATTCAGTTAACGGGTATAAGTCGCTGATTTCAGCTTGTGCAGGCTTTAAATCCTCTGGCCAGGAAATAGATTCTCTGTTGACCCATACAGTTTGCATGCCGGCCTCACTCGCCCCGAAAACATCATAAACAGGATCATCACCCACATACAGACATTGCTCAGGTTTCACCTTTAATTTATCGCAGAAAGTTTGAAAAATTTCTAGATCGGGTTTTCGCACCATAATATCCGCTGCATTGATAAAATAGTCAAAATAATCATTTAGCTGTGTCAGACCTGCACTGGCATTTCCGTTACTAATTGAGCCTAACTTGTATCGACCTTTTAATTTATTCAGCACTGGAAAGACATCGTCATAGAAACTGACATCATGGCGTAGATGATAAAATAATTCGAAGCCCTGTTGCGCCATGGCTTCTGCATCATAGTCAAACTCAGTGGCCAGTTGAGACAACATATCAATGCGCATTAGAGAAAGATCAATACGGTATTTTTCCTCGCTATTCATAAAGTCTTTGCGAAAGTTCCACAGTTGTTGCTCAGTATAACTATCAGTAATTCGAGGATAGTTTTGTAATAGCCAGTTGTAGGTCGCTTTTTCAGCCCGGTGAATGGTAGGCATGCAAGGCCACAGGGTGTCGTCCAGATCGAAGGCAATGACAGTGATGGATTCAAACATTCAATTCTAAGTGGGAGTTAATGAAAATAGAAACCCTTTTTACCACGAAGCACACGAAGAGCACGAAGAGCACGAAGAGCACGAAGGGTTAAGTAATATTTATGGTTGAACCTAAAAAATTGCTTAAGCTTAAAAAGTGCTTTATTCAGGTTCAATTAAAAACAGTAAATTAAATATACTTCAGTAACAAGTTTTAGTTCCTATTTTTTCTTCGTGTCCTTCGTGCTCTTCGTGGTGAAATATATATTTAGCAAAGCTTTAGTTACGTTTAGAGGCATAAAACAGGATTCTTTCAGCGATATTGTGTAACGGTAATACTTCATCTGCGTGGCCGCGTTTAACCGCTTCTCCCGGCATGCCCCAGACTACACTTGAAGCTTCATCCTGAGCTATGGTGGGAGCACCGGCTTTTCTCATTTCACCCATTGCATCTGCTCCATCATCACCCATGCCGGTTAACAGTACACACAAGGAATTTGAGCCTACATTTTTGGCAACTGAGTTAAACATCACTTCAACAGATGGTTTATGGCGGTTGACTGGATCTGTATCGAGAAGTTTACAGATAAAACGTGCACCATCACGAACCACTTCCAGGTGTTTGTCACCCGGAGCCAGGTAAGCATGGCCTGGTAGTATTTGCTGTCCATTTGTTGCTTCAGCAACAGTCATTGCCGAGTTATTATTCAAACGGATTGAAAAAGGTTTACTAAAAGCTGCGGGGATATGTTGGGTTATTACAACGCCCGGTGTAGATGGTGGTAGCTGGCATAACACATCTTTTATCGCTTCTGTGCCACCGGTAGATGCTCCGATAGCAATAATCATATCGGTTGTTTTGAAATGACTTTTAGCAGCTATTTTGCTTAAATCACGAGGTTTAGGCGCAGGCATATTTGAGCCACGTACACGTGCTCTGGCCGCTATTTTTACTTTAGATATAATTTCTCGTGCATAGGCTTGCATCTCCTCCTGCACATTGACCTTGGGTTTTGACACATAGTCTACTGCACCCAGTTCCAGTGATTGCAATGTTACATCGGCACCTGATTCTGTCAGGGTAGAAACCATAACAACAGGCATTGGACGCAAGCGCATTAAATTACGTAAAAATGTTACACCATCCATTTTGGGCATTTCAATATCCAGAGTCAGCACGTCTGGATTGAGTTTTTTAATTTTGTCACGAGCTACAAAAGGATCGGGAGCCGTTCCGACAACTTCGATAGCAGGATCACTGTTTAAAATTTTGACAAGTAACTGCCTGATCAAAGCAGAATCGTCTATTACTAAAACCTTTATCACTTCATACTCCTGTATGGATCTGATCTGAATGCGTAACTTAAATTTAGTGCAAAACTTAATAACTATTCATCGAGTCTAAATTTAAACACACGTTCATTGTAAATATTTTTTCACCACGAAGGCACGAAGTTCACGAAGGTGAGAAATAATATGGGAATAACCTTTTTAACAGTTTTATAACTTATCGTTCGGTTACTTTAAATATTATATTTTCATCGTGGTCTTCGTACCTTCGTGGTGAATTTTATAACTTTTTAATTCATGCTGAATAATTATTCAGGTATTAATCAAACATCTCTATCTCACCATCGATTAACTCTTCTTTATCGATATGGTGCATATAATCACTTTCACGTTTGATTATAGTATCGTTGTGTAGATCCTTGATTTTCTTCACTCTGACCTTACCTGTTTGCGGGTAATACAGGACTTTACGAGGATTAATTCCACCTACATCCTGAGCCATCACTTTAAAACCTTCTACTGTTAAGTAGTTTAGTACAAAATGAATATTACTTTTGCCAACATCACCCATATTGCTGATAACTCTTGAACCACCAAACACTTTAAATTCAAGGTGTTTTTTCAGACCGCCATATTTCAAAACATCATTTATCATATGTTCCATGGCAAAGTTTCCATAGCGTGTTGCAAGGCTATCGATATTAAGTTTTTCTGACCATTCTTCGCCTTTGTGTAACGGCAATAAAAAATGATTCATTGCTCCAATACCGTGTTTTATATCTCTCACACAGGCAGAAACACAGGAACCGAGAACAGTGGAAATTATTTCATTATTAGTCGTAACATAATATTCACCTGGCAGAATTTTGGCAGAAACAGACTGATTTTTATAATCCCAAAAACGATTGACCTGAGTAAATCCGGGCAACGCTCTGGGAAATTGATCCTTCTTTAACATGCCTATTTTATCTGATTCGTTTTCTGGTAAATAGTTTTTCCAAGCAGTTGAAATTTTTCAGTCGATTTATAAAGAGTTTCAGAATGGCCCATGAAAAGGTAGCCATTATCTATCATTAAATCGGCATACCGCTCGACCAGTTTATTCTTGGTGGGTTTATCAAAATAAATAACAACATTTCGACAAAATACAAAATCCATCGTATCGGTAATGGGCCATTTATGTAGAAGATTTAATTGTTTAAAAGAAATTAACTGCATCAAGTCTGGATTCATTTTTACAAAGCCAGCATTATGACCCGTTCCTTTTTTGAAATATTTTTTTAACAGCGGTTTATCTATTCCATCCACACGATTTAACTCATACACACCTGAAGATGCTTTTTGCACTACGTTAGAATCCAGATCAGTCGCCAATATTTTTATATCCCAGCTTTTATAATCAGGGATTGCTTCCGCCAGAGTAATGGCTATTGAATATGGCTCTTCTCCCGTAGAACAACCCGCAGACCAGACTCGAATTTTTTTAGTTCCACGCTTTCTTATTTCAGGAACAATTGTGTCTCGTAAAAATTCAAAATGATGATTTTCACGAAAAAATGACGTTAAGTTAGTTGTTACAGAATTGACTAATTCAATTATTTCAACATCTCTGTTTTTATTCAAAAAAGCCCGGTATTCGGTGAAATTTTTTAGCCCAAGTTTTCTAACTCGACGTGCCAGACGAGAATAATACATGGTGTATTTATCATCATCAGCAAGTATACCGGTTGTATCGGTGACAATTTTTCTCAGGTAATCAAAATCATCACGAGTAAACTCAAACTCTTTATCGTGTTGCATAATCAAAAAAACTCTATGTCATCTTTGAGATCTTCTTTATGGGTCTCATTGTATTTTCGGACTGCTTCTCTTACATCAGCACCGTTCATAACATTTTCAAACATTTCATGTTCTTCACGCATACTGTATTTTGATTTAATTTTTTCCTGCAATGAGTTCCACTCTGCCGGGTTATAAATTTTTGCGATATCACTCACCAGTTCACTCAAACCTTCAATACTGCTGCCAACATGTGACAAACGTTGAGTTAATTTATCGTAAAATTGAAATGCAATGACGGCACCCTGCATTTCCTGTGTTACTAAATCTGCATTATGTTTAATAGTCTGCCTAATCTCCGCGGTCTCTTCGGTATCGGGTAAATCATCAATAGCTGCTGCGATAATACTTTCGTAACCCATCATTGTGGTAAAAGCACTGGTCAAATGTTCAACAGAGTCATCACTTTCATGTAAAGCAATTTCAATTTGTGCCACAGACAGAAAAAGCATTCTTACCGTTTCTCGAATCTGGCTCCAGTCAAGATCAGGTGATATTGCTGTCGACGGTCCGCTTAAATTTTCACTCATACTCTTCTCAATTTTAAAAAAAGCCAAAACCAGCTTCTTCCTGCTGGTTGACCTGTGTATTCGGTTTCTCATCATCATCGAAAAAACCATATGCCCCGTCATCTTCTGGTGACTCCATTAATTGCGGTAAACCAATTAGTTTAGCCGCATCATTAATAATAGAGTTACTACTCACCCAGGTGATAGATTGGGAAGTTTTATCAAGCGTATTATTTAAGCTATAGATAAGTTGAAGACCTGCGGTATCGATTTTTTGTAAATCACCAGCAGCCAGTTTCACATCAAATCCATTGGTTAAATTTTCATCAATAAGTGCTTTGCATGCAGTTACTGATCGAATGGTTAAGTCAGCACCCAGATGAATTACATTAGTGGAATTATCTAAACCCTCTGATTGACTGTCTAACTGATCTGAATTATCAAAAAAACCATAGCCAGTGTCTTCCTCGGGTTCAGCCTTAGACTCTGTCACCTTAACTTCACCAGGCTCAGCAGAGTCATCAAAAAAACCGTAACCAGGATTCTCTTCATTTGAATTACTCATTTCGATAGTCTCTTCTATGGCAATGGTTTCTTTTGACTTAGCAGGCTTCTTAGCGATTTTTTTTACAGTACTTTTCTTTTTTACACTCTTCTTTTTTGCTGATACTTTCTTTATAACTCTTTTTTTAACCACTTTTTCAGGGGCTACAGGCTCGTCTATATCTTTTTCTGTATCATCCGCACTATCACCTTCAGCTAACCAGGCTAACGGGTCATAATCCAGTACATTTTTTGTTCCTTTTTTATTTGCACTTTTTATCTCTACCATGCCTATTTGCCAGTTAACTTTCTGGCACCTCCAGTTGTTCCTTATCAACCAGCTTTTCTGAATCCACCAGCATAATCATGCCTTGTTCGCCTGAGACCATACCCAAAATATAATCAGTTTTTATTTTAGAGCCTAAACTTGGTGCCTTTTTCATATCACTTTGTTTGACAGATAAAACATCAGAAACGGCATCAACCACTATACCCATCATGCTGCTTTCATTATCTGTTGATAATATAATTATTACCGTCGTCGCCAGGTATTCAACCTTAGCCACTCCAAAGCGTAGTCGTAAATCGACAATTGGAACAATAACACCACGAAAGTCTAAAACCCCTTTGATATACTCAGGAACATCATGCATTTCTCTAAGACTTTCCCAGCCACGAATTTCCTTAACTTTCAGAATATCCACACCATACTGCTCATCACCCAGCGAAAACGTCAGGTATTCTTCAGTAATATTTTGATGTTGATCAGTTATTTGATCACTACTCATGCCATTATTTCTCATCTTTTATGAAGCAGGAATTTACCTATTCTTGATTTCAGATTCTACACTGCTAAGGCAACCGACAACGGTGTCGGAACACTTAACAACATCTTGATAGAATTTTTCTGCACCATCTTGATCACCATCGTTATATTTACGAATAATGTCACCAATATAACCGTGCATTTTTTCATGCACATTTTCCATTTCAACCATGGCTGCAATATCACCGTACATGTTCATTCCATCAGAATAAAGCCACTTACCCAGATCACATTGTTTATGAGAAACCGCATGGGCCGATGTTAAAGCTTCTTTTCCATCAAGAAAATGTCTCAATTTACTTTTCCAGGCAAGGTGTTTATTTCTTGCTAATGCGAAGTCAAGAGAGGACTCTTTTTTTTTAATGCTACTCCCTCCTCCTTGAGTATTAAAAAACTGCATTTGTCGATTCATCTGCAGTGCCTGCTCTGACATATTGGTACTGGCGGCTGATGCTTCTTCTGCTAATGCTGCATTTTGTTGAGTCAGGTCATCCATACTGGTGATAGCTGTACTCACCTGGTCAACGCCTGTTGACTGTTCAGAGCTTGCTGCTGCAATTTCAGCCACTATATCTTTAACTCGTTTTACACCGTTAACAATTTCACCAAGCTTTTCACCTGATTCATTCACCAGTTCAGAACCCGCCTGAACTTTTTTCACAGAGTCATTAATCAAGTCTTTTATTTCTTTGGCTGCAGTTGCACTACGACCAGCCAGGTTTCTAACTTCTGTAGCCACAACCGCAAAACCTCTGCCCTGTTCACCGGCACGTGCCGCTTCAACACTTGCATTGAGTGCCAGTAGATTAGTCTGGAAGGCTATTTCATCGATAACACCAATAATTTCAGCTATTTTGGTGCTGGACTGGTTTATTTCCGTCATTGCAACAACTGCCTGCTCTACCACTTTTCCACCTTCATCAGCAGTTGAACCTGCATCGGTTGCCAGAGTATTCGCATGAGCAGCATTATCGGCATTTTGTTTCACGGTACTGGTAATTTCTTCCATGCTGGAAGCAACCTGTTCCAGTGCAGCTGCCTGTTGTTCAGTACGTGAAGAAAGGTTGTTATTGCCTGAGGCAATTTCACCTGACGTACCATCAATCTGGGTTGAAGATTCACGTATCTCGGTGACGATGCTCAACAACTGCCGGATCGTGCCATTAACGTTATCTTTTACTTCACCAAATAATCCGTCATAAGCTCGATCAATGGTATTGGTTAAATCACCATCACGTAAGCTTCCCATAACATTATTGATATCGGTAAAGGTTGCTTCGAGTACATCCAGCATACTGTTTAAACTTGAGGCTAATTGTTCAAAGAAACCTTCTTTACCATCAAGGGATAACCGGCTATCCAGTTTTCCTGCCTGTGCATCAACCAGTAAATCTGAAATTTCATTTTCAATAGCCACTTCCTGGGTTCGATCCTGCCATTCAGCTACTGTGCCGACTCGTCGTCCATCCACCGAAACAGGGTTGGCAATCACTCGCATAGAGCGACCTCCTATTTTTAAATCAGCTGTGTATTGTTGCGATAACTGTTCCAGCATACCCCGTTGATGAGATGGGTTTTTATGGAAAATATCAATGTTACTACCCAATAGATCAGCCGCTTTAAAATCCGGTATATCTTTCTGAAAATCAGCTTCAGCCGTGTGAAACATTTTGCTGATAGTATCGTTAATATAAATTACATTTAAATCAGCATCGGCCACCATCACGTTGGCACTGACATTATCCAGTGCTGTTTTGATACGTTCACCTTTCACGGCCTGTTCTCTGGCATCCATCACATCAAAACCCAGTCTGACCTGAGTTGAGAAGATATTTCGCATCATGTCACCCAGATCATCTGGGCGAGACATATCTATCCAGTCAAAATAATTTCCATTTGACATGGCATCCAACGTCTCTGCCATTGTATGAATGGGCTTGCTGACATTGCGCACATTTATTACACCAAGAATAAAAGCTACAACACCTGAAACTGCTAATATTGTACTTACCATTGATACAGATGCTCCTGAAGACAATAAAAAGGCCAATAAGAACATCAGTAAAGCAATACCACCTGCACTCAGGTACATCCAGGAACTATAAGTAACCGATTTAAACTTCTGAACCAGTTTTTGAGTGGTTGTTTTTTCTAAAGATACTTTTCCTGCATTGATATCTTTATAGAGTTGCTCAGTCTGTCTAATTACTTCATCGGAAGGTCGTGTACGAACAGACATGTATTCGACAACTTTGCCATTTTTCCTGATCGGTGAAACATTGGCACTGACCCAGTAATAATCACCATTTTTAGCTCTATTTTTAACCGGAGCTGTCCATACCATGCCTTCTTTAATATCATCCCATAGCCATTGGAAAGCTTCTGGTGGCATATCTGGATGTCTTACCACATTATGGTTTTTACCGATTAGTTCCGATTCTTTAAAACCACTGATATCCAGAAAGTCCTGGTTTACATAAGTAATAATACCTTTCAAGTTAGTCTTAGATACAAGGATTGATCCCTCTCGCATCTTGACTTCATTTTGAGTTACTGGCTCATTAATCTTCATTACTCAACTCCAAACTTTTTGAATAGCCAAATTCATATTCAAGTGATTCATTTTGTGTTCATCTTTATTTTTTTGATGAACTATTTATAGTTTCTTTTTCAGGTTTTACTTAATTAATATCGGTTTTTCTCTAAATTTCTTTAACTTAAATAGTATTCAGAAAAGCTCAAAACTCTTCCCATTCATCATCATTAAAGTCTTCAGTGACCGTATTTTTTTTACTATTTTTAGTCACAGGCTGTACATTTTTTGACCTAGTGTAATTTACTGATTTATTCACAGGCAGCTCTACTGGTGCATTAGATTTTAATTTTTCATTATCATAAGACCGGGGAACTGGCTCATAGTCAACATTTGAGTCCTGGGTAAAAAATTCTAAATGACGAGCCATGTCATTAGTTCGTTTACTCAGGGAGACACTCGCAGCTGATGTCTGTTCTGCCAGGGCTGCATTTTGCTGTGTGGTTTCATCCATGCTGGTCACTGCTGCATTAACCTGTTCTATACCGGTAGATTGCTCCTGGCTTGCGGAAGCTATCTCTCCGACAATATCGCCAACTTTCTTAACGCCCATCACGATATCTTTCAGCGTTTCACCCGATTTGTTAACCAGCTCTGAACCGGCATTGACCTTATGCACACTATCCTGAATTAATTCTTTAATTTCTTTTGCTGCGGTGGCACTGCGCCCAGCCAGGTTTCTAACTTCAGTAGCCACAACAGCGAAGCCTCTACCCTGTTCACCGGCTCGAGCCGCTTCTACACTGGCATTCAATGCAAGCAAATTGGTTTGAAAAGCTATTTCATCGATTACACCGATGATCTCAGCAATTTTTTTACTGGAGTTATTAATTTCCTGCATGGCGACAATGGCGTCATCTACAACCTTGCCTCCTTTGTCAGCCATATCTCTCGCATCTGATGACAGTTCATTTCCAAGCTGGGCATTATCAGAATTCTGTTTTACCGTGCTTGTTATTTCTTCCATACTGGATGCAGTTTGTTCCAGCGCAGAAGCCTGATGTTCAGTACGAGAGGACAAACTGTTATTGCCATCCAGAATTTCTTTGGCCGTGGTTGATACTTCTACCGATGCATGGCTTATTTCTCCAACAATTTGCCCCAGCTTATGAATAGTTTCATTCACATTACTGGCAACAGAACCAAATGTTCCCAGATAACTTCGTTCTATATTCTGGGTCAGGTCTCCTTGAGAAAGAGCGGACATAGAGTTATCAATATCATTCAGTGTATCAGACACTTCTTCAACCATTTCATTAATGCCTTCACTCAGATTGAGCATGAAACCTGTTTTCCCATCTGTCATGATGCGTTGATTAAGATCCCCCTCTTTAACCGCATGAACAATAGACTGGATTTCTTTTTCTGTTTTTATCTCATCTGTCTGGTCCTGCCATTCAACCACTGTGCCCAGACGATCTCCATTTTCACCTAGCACCGGATTTGCAATGAATGACATGGTACGGGAGCCGGCTAGAAATTTTGCTTCATGCCGAGCGCTCAACCCTTTAACCAGGCCTTGTTGATGCACGGGATTTTTATGAAATTTATCGATATTACTACCTACAATTTCACTTGCTTTAAAACCACCAATTGATTTGGCAAGGTCATTTTCTATATAACTAAACAGTGTTAATGCGGCCTGATTGATGTAAATGATGTCATTGTTCTGATCAGCCACCATGACATTCGCACTCACGTTATCCAGCGCCTGTTTTACCCGGGCATTTGCTGCCGAAACTATGGCTTCTTTATCTATCTTCTTTTTCAGGTCCTGTTGCATTTTTCCGATAGAACCTAATAAATGACCGAACTCATCCTTACTATTTTTTGAAATTTTATTATTCAGATCACCAATAGCTATTCGATCCATAATATGCAAAATACTAGTAACCGATGAACCTATGCCTCTGGATATAATCCACCAGAAAAACAACGTAAGAACATATGCAAAAATTGAAAACAACGTAATCATCATCTGTAAATTACTGGATGTTTCACGGGTCATTTCAACTTTATCCTTTACATCCTGTGTTAACCTTTCCGCCACCTTGTTGAGTAACTGTAATTTAGCACCCTGTGTTTCAGACCAGGTTTCTGGCTCAATATTAAACGCTCCATAATCAGCAGCCAGAAAGGCTTTTTCACGCATTTCTTTGGCTTTTATGACTATTCCATCAGACAGTGTCTGTTTAAAGTATTCTTTTTCAGTTTCAGTTGCCAATGATAGAAAAGAGCTTTCATAAACTGTCTGAAAATTAACTGATTGATTAAAATTATTAAATTCTTTTCCCAGAAATTGATCCCGTTTGAATACATTCAGTAATATCAATCTTTCCTGTCCTGCCAAATTTTTCAACCTCATAAAATTGACATAAGCATTGGTGATATTTGCAAGATCTTTATCCGCAGCTAGACGAGGCATCATTTCAATCAGAAACAACATATCCTCCACTAATTTTTTATAAAAATCTTCTGCCTTATTTCTTCGTAGTTTTTTATTTTTTATGGCTGAGCGTTTTCCAGATAACTCTGAGATATTAGTTTTCACCTGGTTTAAGCGGTTATTAAAGGTATCGTTAAAAACTATTCCATTGATACCTTCAATTGTTTTATTTAACTCCACTAGCGATTCATCTGTAACTTGCTGACTTACAGCTAGTTCTTTGTTGAATTTTTTTCCATACGCTTTTATAAATTTAGCCGTAATTCCATGTTCATTTTGAAGTGAGTCAATACCCCGGTTCACTTCAATAGCAACTTCAGTTAACAGCAGCATTTTTGTAGCATTATCTGCATCAGAACTGGCTGACTGATAAAGCGAAATAGAAAATACCACCATGCCGGTAATCGGCACAATTAACATTAGAATCAGTTTATTTTTTAATTTTATATTATTTATAAATCGCATAACTCTCTAAATGTTGTGATTAATATCAGTTTATTATTTACTCAGCTTCTTCTGCATGTTCATAAATATCAGAGTGTTTCATAAAGGTATCTACATCAAACAACATCACCATTTTTCCACCCACATCAACCAACCCACTTATAAACTCGGTATTAACCCTGTCGCCAAAATCAGGCGTTTTTCGAATTTCATCACTACGTGCATTCATTACATCAGATACAGCATCTACAACAATTCCTGCTATTCTCTCATCACCATTTATCTCTGCACGGACCACAATTAATACGGTTGTGTTATCGTATTTCGGATTGGTAAGATCCATTCTCAAGCGCATATCTATAACCGGAACAGCTGTTCCCCTGAGATTTAAAACACCTTTTATATAATGTGGCGTATTCGGTACTCTCGCCACCGTTTCCCAGCCTCTAATTTCCTGTACGCTTAAAATTTTAATTCCATAATCTTCTTTACCAACACGAAATGTCAGGTACTGATTAACAGAAGATAGGTGCGTTATGTCTTCAGTAATATTCTGTGCACTCATGATCAGGCTGCTTTTGATTGTTTTTGAAGTTTTTTATTAAGGCTAAGAATACCCGGCATATCCAGTATCAAAGCGACCGAGCCATCCCCCAGAATGGTTGCTCCGGAGAACCCTTCTATTTTTTTATAATTACTTTCCAGAGATTTGATAACCACCTGTTGCTGTCCTAACAGGTCATCAACAAATAAACCTATATGTTCACCGTCTGCTTCAACCACAACGAGCAGACCGTCACTCAGATCAATTTCAGTATCTGGGTTACTACCAAACACTTCGTGTAATTTAATGATTGGAATATATTCATCTCGTAATTTAAAGGTTTCTCCCTGGCCTCCAACGCGGTTAATCATTTCAGGTTTCACCTGAATCGATTCAATGATGGAAATAATGGGAATAATGTAGTTTTCATGCCCAACGGTCACTGTTTGCCCATCCAGAATTGCTAAAGTCAAAGGTAACCTGATTGTTATCGTGGTACCGACTCCAAGTGCCGAGTCAATTTCGACCCCACCACCCAGTTCCTGAATATTCCGGCGTACTACATCCATTCCAACACCCCTACCTGAAACATCACTGACCACAGCTGCTGTAGAAAAACCCGGCATAAAGATGAGTTCATAAATCTGCTTATCACTTAAAACATCATCTTCACTCACCAGTCCTTTGTCGATAGCTTTTCCGAGCAGCACATCCTTATCCATGCCACCACCATCATCTTTTATCTCTATAACTATGTTTCCACCCTGATGATAAGCATTGAGTTCAATGGTGCCGTTTTCTGTTTTACCGGCTGCAACACGTACTTCGGGCATTTCAATGCCATGGTCCAGACTATTACGCACCAGATGAACCAGCGGATCACCAATTTTTTCGATGACGGTTTTATCCACCTCAGTTGTTTCACCCACCAGTTTAAGATCAATTTTCTTGCCTAACTTACTGGAAAGATCTCGCACCAGCCGTGGAAAACGAGAAAAAGTAAAACTGATCGGCATCATGCGAACCTGCATGACATTTTCCTGCAGTTCACGAGTATTCCTTTCGAGCTGCATCAGACCATCTCTAAGCTTTTCTATATCCTGAGGTGTAACAGTCTGTTTTTCCTCAATCAATTCACCCAATAGTCCTAACATAGATTGAGTGATAACCAGCTCACCAACCATATTAATGAGTCCGTCTATTTTTCCGGTTTCAACACGAATTGACGTCGTTGCTGCTGCACCGCCACCAGATGCTCCACCTCGCCTGTCATTTTTACGACGATCTACTTTTGGCTTACCCTGATCTTCTTCCCGTCGTTGTGGTACCGGTAAATTAGTAGTCGTTGTCTCTGGTTGACTTGAAACAACCTCTTCTTCTGTAACTAGCGGAGCAATTTCCAGCTCGCATAAGTCTTCAACCCAGGCAAACACTTCATCTATTTGTTCTTTAGCTGCATCAGTAATCAGTGTCATGGTCCAGCTGATATAACAATCTTCAGCTTCTAACTGGTCAAAATCGGGAACTGAACCCAGATGGGTTTCCATTTGCAAATCACCCAGTTCCCTCAATTCACGCATTAAGGGTAGCGGGTCATTTGCCGTTTGAAACATATTACTGGCTGGCTTAAAGCTAATTTTCCAGCCCTTAGAGGCAGCTGCAGCACTTTGCCCTGATTGCTGAGCCACTGAAGGTGGTTGTTCAGAAGCTGCCGGTTGTGATGAACCTCCACTGTTAGCCAGCTCTTGCTCCAGCTCATCCTGATGTTCTTTCACTCGATTCTCATCAGCATCATCTCCATCCTGAGCTGCTTCAAGCATTTCCTTCAGGCAATCCACAGAACGCAACAGGATATCCGCATTTTCAGTCGTCACATCCCGCTTGTTATCGCGCATTTCATCCAGCAGGGTTTCCATCACGTGAGTGAAATCAGCTATAGCCTTGAACCCGAAGGTTCCCGACCCGCCCTTGATAGAATGAGCCGCACGGAAAATACTATTGATGACTTCATTGTCGGGAACACCCGGCTCAAGATCCATCAGTCCCGTTTCCATAATCTCAAGACCTTCAAAACTTTCTTCGAAAAACACCTGATGAAATTGAGCCATATCGATTGACATGCTTAAAGCTCCTGATATTGTTGAATTTGCTTCTAATCAACTATTTATAGTGCAAAAGACTGAACTTTATATTTATTTTTTAATAATTAATTAGACCAACTTATCCTGTTATCGCCTTTTGCTTAATTTACTTGAGGTTTTTCAGATATAATTCCCGCTTATTACCCAGCTATTATTCGTTAAAATTAAGATGTCTCTAAGTAATTTACCCAATCCACTTCGACAAAGCGTTAAGGTGGGGAACATAATGGTTGGCGGCAATGCACCGATTGTTGTGCAATCCATGACCAATACCGATACCGCCAATATTGAGCCAACAATTGAACAGATAAAACAGCTCAGTGACAGTGGTTCTGAACTGGTCAGGGTAACCGTTAATAATGAGCAGGCAGCGGCTGCAGTGCCGGTTATAGTGAATAGATTAACAGCTGAAGGTTATGACACTCCCATCGTTGGAGATTTCCATTTTAACGGCCACAAACTATTAACAAAATACCCGGAGTGTGCGATTAGCCTGGCTAAATACCGAATCAATCCAGGCAATGTCGGGCGTGGAAAAAATCGAGATATACAATTTCACACCATGATTAAGCTTGCAGTGGAGCATGATAAACCGGTTCGTATCGGGGTTAACTGGGGCAGCATGGACCAGCAGATTCTTGCACAACTGCTGGATGAAAATGCACAATCTGATAATCCTAGAGAATTAATAGAAATCAACAGAATGGGCGTCATTCAATCTGCACTAAGCAGCGCTCAGATGGCCCAGGATATTGGCCTGGGAGCCGATAAAATAATCATTAGCTGCAAAATGAGTCACGTCAATGATTTAGTTGCGGTTTACAGAGAGCTTGCCAGACAATCCAACTATGCATTGCACCTGGGGTTAACCGAAGCCGGAATGGGTGATAAAGGTATCATTGCCTCTACAGCCGCCCTGGCTATTTTGCTTGAAGAAGGCATAGGTGACACGATACGTATTTCATTAACACCAGAACCCGGTAGCTCGCGGACACGTGAAGTCAAAGTCGCACAGCAAATTTTACAATCACTAAACAAACGTTCATTTTCACCGATGGTTGTTGCCTGTCCAGGTTGCGGTAGAACAAGCAGTGATTATTTCCAGGTGCTCGCCCAGCAGATTCAGCAAAAAATGGATGATTCGATAAAACAGTGGAGAGTAAGTTACCCTGGAGTCGAAAAGATGAGCGTTGCTGTCATGGGTTGTGTAGTGAATGGTCCCGGCGAAAGCAAGCATGCCAATATTGGCATTAGTTTACCAGGGAATGGAGAACAACCGGTTGCACCTGTTTATGAAAATGGGACAAAAACAGTAACTCTCAAAGGAGAACATATTGCAGAGGAGTTTATGACTTTAGTCGAAAAGTATGTCGACCAAACTTATGGTTAGTTTGAAATGGTGCGCACGGCGCACCCATTTGATCCAGTAAAATTACGGCCTTAGCGAATTTGAACTATTTTAGCCGCAACCTGATATTCACCTTCTGATTGTTTATCACATCGAGCTATCAGGGTATCTGCCGACATTGGAGGTGTAATATCATGTACAGGAGTCAATTTAATCTGCACACTGGTACCAACCTCAACAGCTTCAGAGGTCACAAACAAAACGCCTTTGGCACTTAAGTTTATAACCGTACCCTGGTAGGTTTCACTATCTTTATCCAGTTGATACTCCATAACACAATCCAGTGCCATACGTTGAAAATCCCTCTTTTCAGAAAAGTCCATCATGAATACTCACCTAATTAATTTCAAATAGTTTTCCAAAATTAGCAACGTCCAAAATCTTCTTAACATCTGCTGATGAGTTAGATATTTCAATTCTGGAACCTTCTCCACCGGCATGTTCACGTAACAACAATAACATTCCAAGAGCTGAACTATCCAGATAATCAGTACCTGACAAATTAACAACATACTGAACTCCTGCCCCAAGCGTTTCTACGTAGGAAGACCTGAATTCATCATATAGCTGAAAGTCAAACTTACCTGAAACGGAAATGGTGACCTGTTTTCCATTATCAGAAACCGTACTTGTTATTGACATAATTTTACCTACTTTCTCTTTGCCTTAATTAAAATAATTATTAAATTGTTACTAAAAAAAGTTCCTATTTATACCTGATAATAGCAGCTTATTAGTTAAAGTGTGTTCGGATGTGTAGAATTATTTTATTCTCTCAATCTACCTAACTAGAAATTAATTTAAGATAAGCAGAGCCGAACTCAAACTAAAACATTTCGATATCACCTGAATCCATAGAACTCTGGCTTACAGCTTTATTAAGCGGGTTTTCCCACTCAGTTTTTAACTGATTGATTTCCTGCTGTAAATGCTCCATTAATACATGCTGAGCAGTTTCATCGGTTGGTAATTCAGATATTTTCTGTCCCAGCCTGATCACCAAAGCATCAAGACGTTTTACATGTTCGCTACTGTAATCAACAACCTGAGTCACTACATCTTCAAACTGCAAAGATCTAATGGCAACTCCCACTGACTGAGATATTCCATCTGAAACAGTCGATATTCTGGTCATCTCATTATCGATACTATTATTATAAGCTTCGACTGATTTAAGCATCTCATCTACCCGGGTTTTAGATGAAATAGTATCAGTCATATCCTTTGATGCCATATCCGAAACAACTGCTTTAGCCAATGCTATATCTGACTGGGCTTTCTCTACTACCGATCTTATTTCATCACTAAATCTGTTTGAATGTTGGGATAGATTTCTAACTTCATCTGCCACCACTGCAAATCCTCTTCCAGCTTCACCTGCTCTGGCAGCTTCGATAGCAGCATTTAACGCCAGCAAATTAGTCTGGTTAGCGATAGAACTAACATCTTTAAGAAGGTTAAATGCCTCATCCATCTTGCTTGATATATCGTCGATAGAATGAACCATTTTCATACTATGTTGACTGGTTGATAACATCAGATCAACAAACTGTTGTAATAATTCATTGGTATCACTTACAAACATACTGATATCAAATTTAGCTTTATCAGCTTGCCCAGTATTATTTTCCGTTTTCAGAAGGCCATGAATCATTTCACTCTGAGACCTGCTTTTTTCATCCAGATCATGAAAACTGCTACTCAAATTTCCAGTGGCATCCAGAACCACCTGTTTTATTTGAGAAAGCGCCTCACTTATTTCTATAGTCTGACTTCCAACCAGGCCGGTAAAACTGGTGAATAGTTCAGCCAATTCTGATGAGGATAGTGATTTTTTTTCAACCGGTTGTTTATCACTATCATCTTGCGGTAATTTTATGACCAGTACAAATAACGTCAGGAACAAAAAGATAGAAAATATATTAAGCCAGTTCGCAGACATTACCGTCTGAGCTATTAATAAAAACAGTAAGACAAAAGCTGTCGATGCTACTAATCTGTGCTGTTTGATAAAATTAAAAAATATATTATTCATTTTTATGAATACACTCTTTCATACAGAATATCATCGGCAAGAGCTGCATAATCCTGAGCACCGTTACTGCGTTTGCTGTATTCAAAAATGGATTTACCAAAACTTGGGCTTTCTGCTAGTGGAGCACTTTCTCTAACGACCGTTGCCAGCAATTGCCTGGGGAAGTACTTTATCAGCTTATCTTTTACCTGATTAGATAAACGCCTTCTGGTGGTAAAACGGGTAATAGCAATCCAGAACTTTAATTTCTTTTGCATAAACTTCTCAGCACTTTTCAGCGTACGCAATAACTGTGATAAACCATGTAAAGCAAGATAATCACTGGAAACTGGAATTACGACTTCATCCGCAGTATATAAAGCATTGAAATTTAACAAACCTGAAGTTGGCGGGCAATCAAGAAGAATGATGTCATATTTTTGTTGAACTGGCTGTAGCGCTTTTTCTAACACGCGTGCCTGCTTCCTGCCAGCTGAAGACAATCGTTCAATTTCGGCCAATCTAAAACCAGCAGGTAACACATCCAGATTATCTCTAATATTAAGAATGAAGTTTTCGACTTCAGCCTGTTCCAGGAAAACATCATCAACACCGGTTAAACCATGATCCTGTAAGCCAAGACTGACAGTGAGATGCGCCTGGGGGTCAAGATCAATAGCGAGAACACGCAAGCCCATACGGGCATATGCACTTGCCAGATTAAAGCAGGTCGTGGTTTTCCCCACCCCCCCTTTGTGATTGAGAATTGCTAGTATACGCAAATCCATACTGCACAGATCCACTAATTAAGTTTGAGCTTCTAAAGCCTGTAGGATTCCTAGCCCAATGCTTTTTTGATAACTGCCAATAACTGGTCAGGGTTAAATGGTTTTACTATCCAACCCGTTGCTCCTGCATTCTTACCTGCCATTTTTTTATCCATTGAAGACTCAGTAGTTAGCATTAATAAAGGTGTAAATTTAAAATTTGGTAATTTTCTTAATTCAGCTATCAGAGCTATTCCATCCATATTGGGCATATTTACATCGGTGATCACCAGGTCAAATGCACTGGTTTTAGCCTTATTCAGCGCTACTAAACCATCTTCAGCCTCGACCACATTATGTCCTGCACTCTTTAATGTGAAAGAAACCATTTGTCGCATGGAAGCTGAATCATCGACAGCCAATATTGAAGCCATTCGTAACTCCTGATTAAATTTATTAATATAAAAAAAACAGACATCTCCCCTCTTTTGAATCAGGTGAATGTCTTTACTAAAACTCTATACAATATGACTATAGCAGTAATTTTATAGCTCACACCCAATACTTTAGATAAATTTAATATTATTCCATCATTATTGTGTAATTACCCAACAATAACCTTATGTTTGCCAGTATTTTTAGCCTGATATAAAGCCTTATCAACACGTTTGAAAAATCGATTAAAATCATCTCCAGCATGCAACATGGATAACCCAATACTCATACCAACTTCGGTAAAACCATCAAAGCCTTCTAAATCCATATCCTTGATACCCACAAGAATACGGTCCGCTACATCTATCGCTCCTTGCATATCTGTAAGTGGTAAAGCCGCTACAAATTCATCACCACCATAACGGAATAACATATCTGTATCTCGTAACCGACTCATTACTACCTCAGCTACTTTCTTCAGCAGGCGATCACCGGCATCATGCCCACAACTATCATTGATTGCTTTAAAACCATCCAGATCCATAATCATCATGGCCAGTCGCTGGTCATGGCGTTTTGCCAGACGAACTTCCCGGGGTAATAGTTTATCCATAGCAGCCCTGTTATTTATATTGGTCAATGGGTCTTTATAGGCCGAATGAATTGCAATCAGATACATCAATGCATTTTTTAACGGATAAACCAAAGAACACAGCAACTCTTCAAACTGACACACTTCATTAGTACTAAAGGGCTCTTTCCGATAAATAGTAAATTCACCCAGATCCATTTGTTCAATCGTAAGATGATAATGAAGACTATGCCGATTTAATTTGCCAAATTTTACTCGTGCTTTGTGAAGTTCTGAAACATATCGATAACTGTTATGAGGCACCAGAGAACCAGTTTCAATTGAAAAAACTTTGAATATATCCTCTAAATCCAGGTGCCTGGATAATAAATCGGTGAGTTGTAATATTTTAAGATACTGCTTATCACTGACAACCTGTTCTGGCTTCCTTGAGTCAAGCGCTATCACCTGACCTTTCGTTCTTGTTTCACCCATCAGGGTAGTAATTTGAGCCATATCATTAAGTCCCGTCGATCTAACTGATTTATTTACTAAAGACTTATGCGAGTATCACGCCATCTTTATTTTTTTATTATTTTCAATAGCTTATATAACTTTCGACTCTTGGACGGAGCATTGTGACAATTTATTGTCGCAATACGATGAAAAGTTGTTATTTTTACAGCGCTTTAATTAATAATTCCATTTTTATTACCCATACTCTTTATCAGTGTCAATTTATAATCTGTAATTACTTTCACTTCCTGACCCACCGATTAATAACCTATACTCTATAAACAAATTAAAGGCGGCAGCCTGTTTCCTATGGTGGATAAAAATTGCCCGATGGATTTACCCAAGACTTCAATTCCTAACTTAAAGGTATCTAATCTAGAGATATCAAATATTAAAACCGATTCCTTACAGATTCGGGTTGATGACATATTGAATAAATTGCAGCAGGCAGGCCTGTTCAGAGCAATAGTTATTGAAAGTAATGGAAACAAGCTTTTGCTGGATACTGCTTCTGGTCAACTTAGAGGTATAACTGCTGACAAACTGATAAAAGGAGATGAGATACTCGCTAGAGTCCTACCAGGGAAAACAGAACCTCGCATACAAGTAGAGCAAGTCTTAAAAGCCAGTCAGCCTCTACCAGATAAAATAGTTAACCAGTTAATCAAAATCCTGACTTCTACCTCAGAGCCCACAAGCCCAAAAACTATAGCGTCACCCACTACGGCATCGAATTCATCAGCAAAACCATCACTGCCCCCTGTTGCTCTCCCTCAGGCCGTCAAGGTACTAGCCCATACAACAGACAAAACTTTTCTACAACTGGATCATAAAACCTACACAATTCCCCGTCAGAACTTGCTTCAACCAGGAGAAACCTTATTACTAAAGACTAACCCCAGCAATAATATTGAATTAATACGAGTACAACCGGAGAACATTCTGAAAAATGCATTATCAAATCTTTTACCAAGGCTGGCCACAGCTCAGAATAATCCAGAATTAAGTCATTTACAGAAATTAGTATCCAGTTTCCTCAAACTAAACCCCGCAGAAGCAAACATTTCTAAAGCAACAATCATCAACGATAAACTAAATTTACAGTCGGTGATCAACAGGGCTGAACACAGCTCTACGACTAAACAATCCGTTAATAATCAGGCTATCAACAGTTCTGCCCCCAACGTTAAAAAAGAAGCAACCATCCCAGAGACACCTATAAAAGTTCAGAAAGATATTTCTTTACAGGCTGCTGTAAAAAAATCTCAAAAAGAAGTTTCTTTACCAGCATCATCAATAAATATTCAAAAAGAAACACCCATAAACTTAATAAAACAGCTTCTACAGACATTATCTCAACCTCTTATCAGGGCCGATAACGTTAAAGCCGAGTCACTTCAACAGATACTTGGCATGCTGACACTGCTTAAACCCTCTGTTCCTGTAAAAACTTCGCAGGGCATTTTTTCTATACCCGACAATCTTGCTGAATTACACAAGGCAATCAATAAATCGCCTGAAAACTTTAAACTATTATTGCGCCAGATTATTGATTCCAACACCCCCGAAGCCAAAGTCAGAATACCTGACAATATTTTAACTGAAATATCAGGCACCTTGAAAATAGAGTTATCACAACAACTGGAACAAACCCTGAGCCAGTTACTCACTCAGAAAACAACCATTAGACTCAATCAGGAACAAAACCAGCCCATTCAAATTAATCTGAATATTCCCCTGCAAGTGAATGAGGAGAACAGATCTTTGAAATTAAGCATTAAGCAACGAAATAGTAGCGATAAAGATGAGCAAAACAACTGGGAGATAAGTCTGGCATTTGAATTTGCCCTGCTTGGCTTAATTAGCACTAACATTCTGTTACAGGATACAAAGCTTTCTGCTCATTTTTGGGCTGTTAAATCCGGCACAAAGCAATTAATTGATACCCATATGGATCAGTTTAAAAATCAGCTAAAGAAAAGCGGCTTCGAACCTGGGCTTTTTGATTGCTTTATCGGTAAGCCGACAACTCAGGAAGAAAAACCTCACCCGGTGGGTGAAAATCTGGTCGATATAAAAGTATGAGCAAGAAAGACAAAAAGCAAAAACCCCGGTTTGCCATTGCACTGGAATATGACGGTGAACAGGCACCGGTTGTAACAGCCAAAGGACATCAGGATGTTGCTGAAGAAATACTGACTATTGCAGAACAGGAAAGCATTCCTGTGTATGAAGATAAGGAGTTATCCGCCCTGCTCGATCAACTCGACCTGGGAGACCATATTCCCCAATCACTTTATGTTGTTATCGCTGAAGTATTGAGTTTTGCTTACCGACTTTCGGGTAAGCATAAAGATTTTATGGATAAACTTTGAGGTAAAGCTGTTGCGCAAGACACGCCATATTTCAAGCGTAAGTATCAATTCCACCTTTTTTCTTTTTAGAATTATTCCCTGCTGACTTCCTGTCAGCAGGTTGTTTATCTTTTTCTACAACTTTTTTATTGTGTAGAGTATTTCGAGGTTTGATGACAGGTAATACAGGTTTAATTGTCTGATCTGCCATGATAATAACTCCCGGTTTAAAAACCGGATATTTCACCCCATTCAGATTCACTTAACAGTTTATTAAGATCAACCAGAATCAATAACATTTCCCCGCGACTCACCACTCCGTCAATATATTTTGACGATTCAGCATTACCTACATTAGGGGCAGAATCTATTTCACTGCGTTTAATATCAACCACTTCTGCAACACTATCGACCAGAATACCAATAATCTGCTGTTGAACCTCAATGACAATAATTCTTGTCATATCATCACTGTCTTTGGGCGACAAACCAAAACGGGTACGCGCATCGATGACACTAACCACATTTCCCCTTAAATTAATAATACCCAACACATAGTGTGGTGCACCGGGAACGGGGGCTACTTCAACTTCACGCAAGACTTCTTGAACCTGCATAACATTAATGCCATATATTTCATGTTCAAGGGTAAATGTAACACACTGGAATTGCCCAGTATCTTGCTGCGAATCTGCCATAATATTCTCCAGAAAAAATGCTTTGTTATTGCTTTGTAATAGGGTTATCGACCTTAGTCGGGATTAATTAAGCTCAGAATGAAAAATTTTCAGGTTTGAGCTGAAATTAATTAACTGTTTTATCATCATACTCATTCAATTTATTTAATATTTTATTTGGATCCAATAATGTAGCCAATGATTCTTTGATAGTCCCCAGAGCTAAATTTTTACTCTCCTGTTTAGACCATTTCACATCATCTTCATTTAACTTTATGACTTCACCTAATTTATCACAGGTAATTGCCCAGTTATCATCTCCAAAAACCAGAATATGTTGATGCTCTGAATTTTGTTGGTTATTTTCGTTTATGTGTATGATTTTAGCAGTATCTACAACTTTCACATTCATTTCTCTATGTTGTAAAATGCCCAGAAACCAGTCAGGAGCATCTGGCAACAGGGTTAATCGATCTCCCCAGGCTAACACACTGCCCATATTGATTAACGGAATAGACAACTGATTACCTGCAACACTAAACATCAGACATTGAATTGGAAAACTATACTCATAACTTTTAACATCCTGATCTAATTTTTCTAACGTCGCCAGTGACTGTTCCTCTGCTTCTACCGTTACTTCTTCTAGCTGAACTACTTCGATATCAGCTACAATTTCCGGCTCAGCCGGTTCTACTTCCAGCTCAGGCAAGAGCAATAAGTTTGATTTAGAGCGTACCGGCTTTAGTTTTTCAGGCTTCTCGGTTGATTCCTGCAGCAGAGTATCCAAAAAATCCTCAACAGCAGAGTCAGGATTAAGCAGACCGCTGTTGTATTTTTTCGGCATTTTTATTTCGTTCATGAATTCCTAGTAGGAAATTTATTAATTTTTTGTACGCAAGAGATCCCCGTGAATAGGGAGCCAGGGTAGATATTGGGACGCCCACTTTACTGGCATCACGAAATTTTGTATCAATGGGAATTACCGAACCCCACACATTAAAACGATAAGTTTCTTTCATTTCTTTTAATGCTGACCGGGAAGCATTTGTGCGTTGATCATACATGGTTGGCACAATCATATAGGGTGTCTTTTTTTGCAGTGACTTTTCCACCATCGTTAAAGTATGCGTCATTCTTTCCAGCCCCTTCAATGAAAGATAATCTGTCTGGGCCGGAATTAATGCCTGATCACAGGCCGCCAGAGCATTAATCATTAAAATACCTAACATAGGAGGACAGTCGATCAATCCATAGGCAAACTTATCCGCTACACTTTGAATGGCTTTGGCGACCACCAGGCCTTTGCCAACACCTTTATTTGAGCCGATCTGTCGATCAAGCGTGGCTAAAGCCGTAGAAGCTGCAAACAGGTAGGTATTTTTAATGGGTGTGGGCAGTAAAAGCCGGGCAATATCCGTCGGATTGGAAGTAGGATTAGCAAATAATGAATAGATACCTGTCTCTATTTCATCCGGGTTATAACCCAGATAACTGGTAAGAGAACCATGTGGATCAAGATCTACCAGTAATATTCTTTTCCCTGTATTGGACAAATGGCCAGCCAGACTAACTACCGAAGTAGTTTTTCCTACACCGCCTTTTTGATTTATGCTTGCCCAGGTTTTCATAACATTTAATTAAAACGCTAACCATTGTATGAGTCAATTTTTAACATAAAAAATATACAGCTAATTATCCAGTGAATATTCATGAAAATGACTTTAAAAGTCCCTGAATATCCAGAATGATAGCAATATTTCCATCACCCGTTATTGTCGACCCAGCCATACCGGGTAGACCCTGCAACAGTTTATCCAGTGGTTTAATAACCACTTCTTCCTGTCCAATGACCTGATCAACCACAAATCCTACAGAATCATTTCCGACTCGGACCATAATTACATGTGGGTCTGTTGCAAAATCTTTATCGACTTCATTTCCTCTCAACAACCATTTTCTTAAATGAAAAATGGGAGGAGCCTTACCTCTATTCAGTACGACTTCCTTACCATCAACCACACTGATTTTTTTAGAGCTCAGTTCGAAAATTTCATTCACAATAGACAGTGGCAATGCAAATTTTCGAGTACCAAGCTGAATCATCAACGTGGGTAAGATAGCCAGTGTTAGCGGAACTTTTATCCGCAGCTCAGTGCCTTTTCCAAGGGTAGAATTTATCTCAATCAAACCATTTAGCTGTGATATTTTAGTTTTTACCACATCCATGCCCACACCACGACCAGACACATCAGATATTTTCTCTTTAGTCGATAAACCGGGCATGAAGATTAAATCAAAACATCCTTTATCATCCAGGCGAGAAGCGGTTTCAGAATCCATCAATCCCTTTTTAATGGCATTGGCCCTTAAAACTTCAGGATCCATTCCGGCACCATCATCCAGTATCGATAAGATAATATGGTCACCTTCCTGTTGCGCAGAGAGGATGACCTTACCCTGTCTGTCTTTACCTGATTTTTCCCTTATATCGGGTAACTCAATACCATGATCGACCGAGTTTCTCACCAGATGCACCAGAGGATCAGCCAACGCTTCAACAAGGTTTTTATCCAGATCGGTTTCTTCTCCCTGTAACTCCAGTAATATTTCCTTATTCAAACTTCTTGCAAGATCGCGTACCACACGCGGAAATCGACCAAATACCTTTTTAACAGGTTGCATGCGCGTTTTCATAACCGCTGTTTGCAAATCGGCTGTGACTACATCCAGACTTGAGATTGCTTTATGCACTCTTTCATCTTCAAATGTCTGGCGTAATGTATTCAATCTGTTCCGTGTTAATACCAGCTCACCCACCAGGTTCATAATGTCATCCAGTCTGGCTGTATCAACTCGAACAGTTGTTTCACCCTTACTGGCTGATGCTGGTGCAGCCTTTTTAGTCGCAGGTTTGGCTTTGCTTTCTGCTTTTTTAGGAGCCGCTTTTACTGCCGGCTTTGGCTTTGGTTTAGCTGCTGGTTTTTCCTGAGACGGTGCTTTAGTTGGTCCTTTACCTTTACCGTGCATGTCATCTAACAATGCTTCAAACTCATCGTCGGAAATTTCATCAGATCCAGCAGATTTCTTTTGCTTTGGTGCTTTAGACTTTTTCGTAGATTTCGTTTTTGCAGCTTCAACCTTAGGTTCAGCTTGTTCCCCTGAAGTCGGGCTTGCTCCTTTTCCGTGTAGCTCATCCAGCAATGCTTCAAATTCATCATCAGAAATTTCATCTGTTGAACTCGATTCCTGAACAGATTTCTCTACTTTTTCTAGTTTTTCTGAAGAACCTGAACCGTGTAATGCATCCAGTAATGATTCAAACTCTTCATCAGTGATTTCATCTTTTCCTGAAACAAATTCTTCTGCTGCTTTAGCCGGATCTGTTGCAACAACCTGTTCTACCTCTTCAACAGCCTCTTCTTCAATTTCCTCAGCTCCTGCATCAGGATCCTGCATATCAACTAACTTTTGCATTATGTCATCAGGTGCAGCAGTAGGGTCCTCTCCTGATTTAATTTCTTCGAACATACTGTTAACTTCATCAAGTACACGAAGAAAAGTATCCATCATGTCTGCGTTTAGACTGATCTCATTATTTCTTAAAAGATTGAAGACATCTTCTGATTTGTGACAAACAGCGACCAGGTTATCCAGTGCGAGAAAACTCCCCCCACCCTTAATGGTATGAAACCCCCTAAATATAGAATTTAGTAAATCAGAATCATCTGGTGTCTTTTCTAAATCAACCAGCTGTTCATTAAGCGTTTCAAGGATTTCACCTGCTTCAATCAGGAAATCCTGTAAAATGTCATCTTCCAGATCTATCGCCATGGTTTAACCTGCAAATCCTACTAAAATATCGCTAAAATAATAAATAATTAAAAACCCATACTGGCCAGCAAATCATCCACTTCATCCTGTGATGTTGCTACTTCTTCTTTATTGGCGGTTGCTAACTGCGGTCCATGTGCCATTGTGCCATCCTTATGATCTTCTTTATTCTCAGAAATTTTGGCACCTGTTATGGCCACTAATCGGACCAGTTTACCTTCAATTTCCTGAACCATGCTGGTCACTTGCTTAATCATTTGACCGGTCAAATCCTGATAATCCTGAGCCATCATGATATCGTTCATCTGCCCTTTAACTTTATCGCTTTCTCCGCTGATAGATGCTAAAAAAACATCAATATCACCAGTAAGTACAAGAAAATCCTGTTTAGACATCTGCTGATTTTTAAACTGATTCCAACGTTTATATATCTCGCTAGACTGGGTATTAAAAGCATTAACAATATCTATTGTTTCTTCAGCATTAGTCATCGTTCGATGAGCTGCTTCATCGGTTTTTGTGACGATATAAGAAAGTCTTTCCTTAGCATCAGGGATATCTTCTTCTGCTAATTCTGCGACACGATCATCATTACCAAAAGCATTAATAGACTCGTGAATTTCACGAGTTAATTTTCCTAATTCCTGAAATAGCGAAGACTCTCGTAATGTCGTTAATTCACTAATCAATAAATTAGATTCTTCAACATTTCCAGTCTTTATTGCTTCACCCAGGTCGTTTAAACGAACCAGATACTCTTCGGTTACATAGCTAGTTGTACTTGATTCACTCATGCATCTAGCCTCTCGAAGATTTTTTCAATCTTTTCTTTCAGTGTGACAGCAGTAAAGGGTTTCACTACATAACCATTAACACCAGCCTGAGCTGCTTCAACAATCTGCTCCCGTTTAGCTTCTGCTGTTACCATTAACACCGGTAAAGTACTTAAATTTTCATCGGCTCTAACTGTTTTTAATAGTGTCAGGCCATCCATGCCCGGCATATTCCAGTCAGTCACCAGAAAATCAAACTTACCAGATTTCAGTAATGGTAAAGCTGTCTGCCCATCATCAGCTTCTGTAGTATCGTTAAATCCCAAATCACGTAACAAATTTTTAATTATTCGACGCATCGTTGAAAAATCATCAACGATAAGGATCTTCATATTCTTATCCATGCAACCTCCGACTATTGCATAAAAAACTTTTAAGCGCCTAAACTGCTATAAACAGTGTTATCGGCTGAAAAATAAATTCTTTAATGTTAACTACTCGTTTTCTATTGAGTAATTACTGTGTATTCGACTACTCGCTGAGTAGTTACCTTTAATTTTAGTACCAAAAACGGATTTTACCTGAAATCATTCGATTTTAAGTCAGGAAAATCCTGTCAAATAAAATAGGGGTACTGGATGAAAACTAAAGTCCTAAATAGATATTCAAGTTAAGCATAGTTCAATTTCAAACATCTTTTTTCCAATCTTTCATTTTAGATCGAATTCTTAATACTGCCTGAGCATGAATCTGGCAAACACGTGATTCACTCACCTCTAAAACTTGTCCAATTTCACGAAAATTCAATTCTTCATCATAGTAAAGAGACATCACTAACTGCTCTTTTTTTGGTAACTCACGGATACTTTCAACCAGTTGAAGTTGATACTCTTTATCACTGAGCGCTTCAAAAGGCGTTTTTTCTGTAGAACTGGGCGTCTGGTAATCACCCTTTTCTTCCAGAGCATCCATACTGAATAGGCGTGAAGAGTTTGAATCTATTAAAATTTGATGGTATTCCGACAGGCTAACACCTAGCTCTTTAGCTATCTCGATGTCTGTTGCATCAGAACCAGTTCTAAATTCAATGTTTTGAATGGCCTCGCCCACTGCCCGATATTTTCGATGAACAGAACGCGGCGTCCAGTCCAGTTTTCTAATTTCATCCAGCATCGAACCACGAATTCGAATACCGGCAAAGGTTTCAAAACTGGCACCCTGGTTAGCATTATAATTACTGGCTGCTTCTAGCAAACCCAGCATACCCGCCTGAATTAAATCGTCGACCTGCACACTGTCGGGCATTCTGTTAATCAGGTGAAAAGCAATTCTTTTTACCAATACAGCATGCCGCGCTACGATATTATCTCCACCGTAAGCCTGTACCTCAGCATACATGGCATGACCATTCATTGCCTCATGCCTCCGTCCTGACTGCTGTAGTTGATCAATCTCTCGATGAAGAATTCCAGGTGGCCTTCCATCGTCTGCGGAACTGGCCAGTTCTGTACTTTCTGGCTCAATTTGCGAAATGCCATCGCTGCCGGGCTTCTTGGGTAATTTTGAATCACACACTTTTGTTTTTGAACCGATTTTTTCAAATAGTCGTCATAAGGAATAGATCCTATAAAGTCCAGAGTCGCATCCAGATACTTGTCAGCAACTCTTGATAACTTCATATATAGCTCACGTCCTTGCTGAATGCTATGGGCCTGGTTCGCTAAAATGTGAAAACGTTGCACATCAAAGTCACGATTCATCACTTTTATCATCGCATAGGCGTCTGTAATTGATGCAGGTTCATCACATACAACCACAATAACTTCTCTGGATGCACGGATATAGCTGACCACTGATTCGGATAATCCTGCCGCAGTATCAATCAGTAACGTGTCAATCGGTGTAGTTAATTCTGAAAAAGCTCGAATAATGCCTGCATTCTCTGCGGGTGACAGATCAGCCATACTTCGGGTACCTGAAGAAGCCGGAATAATTTTTATGCCTTCAGGACCATCGATGATGGTATCTTCCAGAGAGCATTCTCCATTGATTACATGGGAAAGATTATAACCCGGGCTCAGACCCAGTAGTACATCGATGTTAGCCAGCCCCAGGTCTCCATCCATTACCAACACATTCTGCCCCTGCTGAGCCAGAGACACCGCCAGATTCACGGTAATATTACTTTTACCTACTCCACCCTTACCACTGGTGACTGCCACGACCTGAACGGGTTTTTGATTCTTCATTTGCCTGATGCCCTGTGCCTGATCCATAATTTTCCCTATCAAATGCTCTGATTATTGATAATGTGATTATAACGAAATGCCATGGTTTCCTTATCGATCTGCTCTCCATATTTTTGCATCAGTGTCACCGCTTTACTCACCAGGCGATGATTTTTAGCCTGTTGTAAATCTTCAGGAACTCGTTGACCTGTTCCACAATATGATAGTGGCAGCTTATGCCTGATCGCTGTGGTAATGACCCCCCCCAGGCTAGCAGACTCATCCAGCTTGGTGACAATGCCACCGGCCAGTTTAACCTTACTAAAATTTTTGATGGTTTCATTAAGCGCTGCCAGTTGAGTATTTGCAGACATCACCAGATAAGGTCTAATTTCCGGTGACCCATGCTGTAACTGGTGAAATTGCTCTGACAAACGTACATCTGCCTGACTCATGCCAGCCGTATCGATCAGCACTAACATCTTATCGGATAGCATTTTAAGCCGGTCCGTTAATTCTTCACTAGTATTTGCCGTTAACAACGGAATTTCCAGCATACGAGCAAAATGCTGTAGTTGCTCATGGGCTCCTATTCGAAAATTATCCGTCGTAACCATCGCCACCGAATGTTTACCATGAGTGTGAGAAAAACGTGCCGCCAGTTTTGCAATAGTTGTCGTTTTTCCAACCCCGGTCGAACCCACTAAAGCTATGCGACCACCTTTTTCCAGAATATCTGCATTAGAAATAGGTATTGATTTCGCCAGTGTGCCCAAAGCCTGCTGCCACACTTTATGAGGATCTTCATTCATATTTCCAAGCTGTTTGAATATCATTTCACAAATATCGGTTCCAAGCCCCAGCTCTGTCATCAAGTTTAACAATACCGTTCTTACCGGATGTAAATCACTATAACGATCCCAGTCTAGTACACTTAACTGACTTTGCATTAAATCCCGTAAATTTTTTAGTTCATCCTTTACTTCGTCTATTACGGGGTTTTGACTATAAGAGCTAGCTGGCTGGCTAAATTGTTTGGGTGGTTCAAAGGCCTGACCAGCTTTGGCTACCTTTTGTCTTTCACTTTCAGCCAGACGAATTTTCGCTTCTTCTTCTACCGGCAACATTTTTCTACGAATTGTTGTTTCTTCCTGTTTAACTTCAGCGACAGGAGGTGCTTTTTTCAGGTGAGGAGTTGCTCTTTTTTTCAAGGCTGGAGCTGGTAGTTTACTGGCTTTTTTAATTTCAGCAGGTTTTGCAACGGGTATTGATTTTACCGATTGCATTCCCAGTACAGGCTCTTTGCGTTCTTCATTAGTTTGATCAAAAAGAAAATCAGGTACCGTTTTAATATCCAGACCAGCACTGCTTAAACTCGGTTCAGCCGTTTCATATTGAGGGGCAGTAACGGGACTAGACACAGCAGTAGCAGGTACTCCAGAGTAAGCATCAACACTCTGATGATCAAAATCGATGGCAGATAATATTTCAACACCACCCGGCACTTTTTTATTGCCTAAAATAACGGCATCAGGGCCCTGCTCCTGTTTTACCTGAGCCAGTGCTTCACGCATTGTGGCTGCATAAGTTCGTTTTATTCTCATTCTGATACCTGACTTTAAATTCTAAGTATTCAATTAGTTTAGGTCGTTACCTGTTGGTCTACCGGTGCAGGGTTACCAACACTCGCGATGACCTTAATCTGTTTATCTTCAGGGATCTCTTCATAACTCAATACATGCAAGCCCTGAATGCCATGTCTTACCATGCGTGACAGGAATGCCCTCAGATTTTGCGACACCAGTAATACAGCAGGTTGCCCTTTTGATAACTGGTTTTGCGTGCTTTCCTTGAGCGAGTTATGCATCATCTGGGCTAGTCCCGGCTCAAAAGCCATGACCTTTCCATCTGCTCCCTGAACTGTTTGTTGCAATATCTGTTCCAAAGAAGGATGTAAAGTCATGACAGATAGCTCTGATGCCATTCCGAAGATACTTTGCACAATTTGACGCCCCAGAGAGACACGAGTAACTGCCGTTAACATGCCGGCATCTTGACTCTGTATTCCATGATCTGCCAATGTTTCGGCGATGCTACGCAAGTCTCGTATGGAAACCTGCTCCTGCAACAGGTTCTGTAAAACCTTGGCGATAATGCTTAATGAAAGCGGTTTGGGGGTCAGGTTTTCTACCAACTTTGGAGAAGTTCGCTTCAACACATCCATCAACTCCTGGACTTCTTCATGACCGATTAATTCATGCGCATTATCCTGCAGCATTTGACTCAGGTGCGTGGCAATAACCGTAGAGGTGTCTACCACGGTATAACCCAATGTCTGAGCATGATCTCTCAATACAGGGTCTATCCAGATGGCTTCCAGTCCAAAAGCGGGGTCTTTTGTCAGCAAACCTTCAAGCGAACCATAAACGGTACCTGGATTAATCGCCAGGTCTTTGCCTGTCATTACATCTGCCTCACCCATCGGAACACCGAGTAAACTTAAACGGTAACTGTTAGGTGACAAGTCCAGGTTATCCCGAATATGCACAGACTGAATTAAAAAGCCGAGTTCCTGTGAAAGCTTTTTACGCACCCCTTTAATACGTGTCATCAGTTCACCACCCTGACGGGCATCCACCAGAGGAATCAACCCATAGCCTACTTCAAGACCAATCAGGTCAACGGTTTTTACATCATCCCAGCTTAATTCTTTCTGTTCGGGTTTAACTTCAACTTCCTGAACCGATTCAACCTCTACTTCCTTAAACTGTTGTTTTCTATGGATGCTATAAGCCAGACCAGCAGAGATAAATGCAATGGTTAGAAAAGCAAAATTTGGCATACCTGGAATAATACCCAGAATGGTTAAGATCACGGCAGCAACCACCAGTGCACGAGGATCTTCAAACATTTGACTGAATACCAGCGAACTCATTTCCTGAGATGCCGATACCCGTGTAACAATAATTGCTGTCGCGGTGGATAAAACCAGAGAAGGAATTTGAGCAACCAGTCCATCACCAATGGTTAACAGGGTATAGTTTTCCATAGCAGCGGAGGCAGCCATATCATGCTGTAAAATACCAATCGAAAGCCCACCAATAATATTGATAAATAAAATCAGAATACCGGCTACTGCATCACCACGAACAAACTTACTGGCTCCATCCATCGAGCCATAAAAATCAGCTTCCTGAGCAACTTCTACACGTCTTTGCCTGGCTTCCTCCTGAGTACATAATCCTGCATTTAAATCTGCATCAATTGCCATTTGCTTACCAGGCATGGCATCCAGAGTAAATCTCGCACTGACTTCAGACACTCGGCCAGCACCTTTGGTTACTACCACGAAATTGATAATAACCAGAATACCAAACACAACCAGACCTACTGCATAGTTTCCACCAATTACAAAATCACCAAAGGCTTCGATAACCTTTCCTGCCGCCGCAGTACCGGTATGCCCTTCCAGCAGTACCACACGGGTTGAAGCAATATTCAATGCCAGTCGTAACAGGGTTGCAACCAGAATAATGGTCGGAAACACGGTAAAATCCAGTGGTCTGAGTGCATACACAGAAACCAGTACCACGATCAGTGCAAAGGCAATATTGAAGGTAAACAGCATGTCCAGAGCTATCGGAGGCAGGGGTAAAATAACCATGCCCAGCATCAGGATGACAACAAATGGAGCACCCAGTCCCCGTGTGCTAAAACCCCGCACACTTTGAAAAATTGATGATGTATTCATGATGTATATATTCTCAATTTATATCTTTTCATCTGTAGGTACATAAGGATCAGGTCGGTCTGGAATATCCAGCCCTTCCTTCTTCGCCTGACGTAACTGAAAAATAAATGCCAGAACCTGAGCCACGGCATAAAATAATTGTGAGGGAATTTCCTGGCCAATTTTGCCATGTGCAAATAGTGCTCTCGCGAGAGGTGGAGCTTCAAAAATTTCCACCCCTGCTTCGCCACCAACTTCCCTGATTCTGAATGCCATATGGTCCTGCCCCATGGCTACAATCACCGGCACCGCCATATTGTCCGGGTTATATTTCAATGCAACAGCAAAGTGAGTCGGGTTTGTTATGATGACATCTGCTGTCGGCACATCCTCCATCATACGACGTTGTGCCATCTCCTGTTGCAGTGCTCGAACTTTAGATTTTACTTCTGGGCGCCCTTCTGTTTCTTTCATTTCATCTCGAACTTCCTGTAACGTCATTTTTAGCTTTTGACTGTGGTCCCATAACTGAAAAGGCACATCAATCGCTGCAATTAAAATTAAAGACGATGACATCACCATGAAGCCATACGCCAGTAACCAGCCTGCATGCGTTAATCCGGGAAAAAATGATTCAAAACCAAGCCCCAGGAATTCATCTGACTTAGCCCACATAAAAGTAATCGCCACTGAAGCCACCACAAAAAATTTAGCTAATGCTTTTACCAGTTCCATCAATCCTTTAGATGAAAAAATACGTTTCAGTCCAGTCCATGGATTTAATTTATCTGTTTTAAAAGACATTGCGTCAACACTAAATGCCCATCCACCAAGCATTAAGGGAGTACTTAGAGCAACCACGGTCATTAATACAAGAAAAGGTAAAATGCCCAATAGAGCAATTTCAAGAGCTGATTCAAAACTAGCAATAAGCTGATAGGGATTCATTATTTCTGATCGAGTCAGAGTAAATCCTTTAGTCATCATTTCAGTCAAATGAGAAATAATAAAAGGCCCTAAAGACAATAGAGCCAGGGAGCCAAGGAACATAATGGACATACTGTTCAATTCTTTTGATCGAGGTACCTGCCCTTTCTGTTTCGCCTCCCTGAGTTTTTTCGCGGTAGGTTCTTCGGTTTTATCCTGACTGCTATCATTTTCAGCCATTACAGACCTCCAATTTTCTGGCTGGCCTGCATTCCCTGCAGTAATATCTGATTAAAGCGAGGTAAAATACTGGGCATCACCAGCATCAGAATAATAAAACCAACTAACATGGTGACCGGAAAACCCACCGAAAAAATATTCAACTGAGGGGCTGCCCTGGTCATGACACCCATTGCCAGAGTAATTGTTAAAATAGAAATCATCGCGGGCAAAGCAACCCAGGCAGCACCGATAAACATTTGACTGGCGAACTTAATAATGACCCAGAAACTTTCTCGCGGTATTCCCTCACCTGTAACAGGCAAGCTTTGAAAACTACTCACCACCAGTTGAATAATCATCAAATGACCACCCATTGCAAGAAACATCAACGTGCCCATAATCAGGAAGAACTGGGACAACATCGGAACATTGACCCCATTAGCCGGATCGACCATGGAAGCAAAACCCAGACCCATAGTCATTGAAATAACTTCACCCGCAATCGTTAAAGCAGCCAACACCATCTGTAAAACAAAACCCATGGCGAGCCCGATTAAAATTTGATGGATTGAAATAGTAAGCCCTGCAACCGATAGCGGATCAACAGCAGGAACTTCAGGAATTAGCGGCATCACCACAAATGAAATTAATGCAGCCAGAACAACTCTGATACGAACTGAAACCATGCGCGTTCCAATCACAGGAATAGCCATTAACATGGCGCTGATTCGCATAAAGGGCCACATTAAACTGCCGACAAAGGCAGTGGCTTCAGCTGCGCTTACTTCCATCATTGCAGTTCAACCTATTAACCCGGGGATACTCAGATACAAATTCCGGGTGAAATTTAATATCAATTGAAGCATCCAGGGACCAGCGATCATAATTGCAATAACCAGTACAAGTAATTTAGGAATAAAACTCAGCGTCATTTCATTGATCGAAGTAGCCGCCTGAAACATACCAATCAATAAACCTATCGCCAATGCAGAAATCAGCATGGGCGCTGCCAGCATTACAATCACATATAAAGCCTGCTGGGAGAGATCAATGACACTGTCAGCATTCATGACATCATCCGTTAACCAGAAAACTTGATGCGAGCGTTCCCATAATCAAAGCCCAGCCATCGACTAATACAAATAACATAAGTTTAAAAGGCAGGGAAATAATCAGCGGGGATAACATCATCATACCCATAGACATCAATACGCTGGCAACCACCAGATCGATAATGACAAAAGGAATAAAAATCAGAAAACCTATCTGGAAAGCCGTTTTCAATTCACTGGTGACAAAAGCAGGCATTAACAGCCGTAATGGCGTTTCTTCGGGTGAAGCAATAGATTCAACACCGGCTATGTCGGCAAACATTTGAATGTCTGTTTCCCGTGTTTGAGCCAGCATAAAAGTTTTAAAAGGTACCGTAGCCACCTGCAACGCTTCAAATGCACTCATCTGTTCCTGTAGGTAAGGTTGGATGGCATCATCGTTAACCTGTTCTAAAACCGGTGTCATGATGAAAAGACTGAGGAACAAAGCCAGTCCTAAAAGCACCTGATTAGAAGGTGTTGACTGTGTACCCATCGCCTGGCGTAAAATGCCCAGCACGATGATTATCCTGGTAAAGGATGTCATCATCAGTAAAACCGCTGGCAACAGTGTTAACACTGTCATCAATGCCAGTATTTCCAGTGTTACACTGTAAGACTGGCCATCTGCAGCGCCACCTACTACATTTAATGCAGGAATACCCGGTGTTTGTGCTTCTACTGAAAACCCGAGAATAAGTAAAAAAGGAAATAGTAGAAGCAGAAAATATTTTCTGTTAATCGACATTACTATTCACTCGTTTACTACTTTGATTATCACGATTCAGCAGTTGATTAAATTTATCTCCGAATGACTGATTATCAACTTCCTTCACATCAGTCTTTAGAGCAGATTTTAGAGTATGTAATTTTTCTATTCGGCCAGGCGTCAAACCCACTAATACCTGTTCATCACCGACCTGAATCAAAGCAATACGATCACGTTGACCAACAGATATTGCAGAGACAATTTTTATTAATCCATTTTGAGAATGCTGTGTTAGTTGCATTTTTTTCATCATCCAGGCCAGTCCAAAAATGAGCAGCAGAATAAAAACTAACGAAACGCTCAACTTTATTAAATAGGAAGAAGAAACAGGATCTACAGCTGGAATTTGCGAACTAATTTCGGCAGCTATCAACTGCCCAGAAAATAGCTGAAGTAATATTGGTAACAACAGGGTCAGCAGAAGTTTCATTACGGATTATTTCAGATTTTTGATGCGTTCAGCCGGACTAATGACATCCGTCAGGCGAATACCAAATTTTTCATTCACCACAACGACTTCGCCGTGTGCAACAAGTGTTCCATTCACCAGTACATCCATCGGTTCACCGGCCAGTCGATCCAGTTCAACCACCGAGCCCTGATTAAGCTGCAGTAAATTCCGAATACTAATTTTTGTTCTGCCAATTTCCATCGCAATAGTGACTGGAATATCGAGCACAACATCAAGATTGACATCACCCTGAACATAGCTCTGAGACTCCTGCAAAGAAGTTGCCTCAACTTTTTCGACCTCATCAGCCATGCCACCGGCTGCATCGGTCTGTTCTTCCATTGCAGCAGCCCACTCATCAGCCATAGCCTGTTGGTCTACCGGATCATCTGTCTCATCATTCATAGCTGTACTCCTGGTCGTTCTGGATATTTTTAAACATTTTATTCAGCATGTGTATCATCAGTTTTCTGGATATTTAAGTGATTTGCATTGGACTCAACTTTTTCAATCAACTCCATGATATTTTCAACTTTAATCGCTACATTCCCGGTATGTTCACCATACTGTCCTCTCATAATTGGCATATCATCGGCCATTAAGGTGACCTGCTCGGGCATTTCGATTGGAATAATATCGCCAGCCTGTAAATTAATCAGGTCAGATACTTTAAGCTCTTTTTCTGCAAACAGTCCGGTAAGGTCTACCTTTGCATGCATCAACTCTTCTTTCAGTAAAACACCCCAGCGATCATCGGTATCGCTCATGTCACTTTGCACACCAGCATCAAGAATTGATCGTATGGGTTCAATCATCGAGTAAGGTAATACCACGTGGATATCGCCTCCCCCACCTTCCAGTTCGATATGAAAACTGGATACAACAATAACTTCGGAAGGACTGACAATATTGGCTAAATGCGGGTTAACTTCATGATTATGATAAGTAAATTCAACGTCCATAATCGGTTTCCATGCCTTAACCATTTCGTCAAAACACATATGCACTACTTTTTCGATAACACGAAGTTCCGTATGGGTAAATTCACGTCCTTCAATTTTGGCATGAATACTGCCATCGCCACCAAAAAAATTATCAACAATAATAAACACCAGCTTGGGGTCAAGCATGATCATGCCTGTACCTCGCAAAGGAGCCATTTTGATCAAACTCAAACTGGTCGGCACAAATAACGTATGAATATATTCCGAAAATTTAATCATCTGAATACCGTTGACCGATATCTCAGGTGTTTTCCTTAACATGTTAAAAAAGCTCACTCTGAAATAACGAGAAAAACGTTCATTAATCATTTCAAGGGTAGGTAAACGCCCCCGTACGATGCGCTCCTGATTATTAAAATCAAATGAATGAGCTTCCCCATCATTTAAGTCTTCTTCACCATTGGTATCTACGGCACCATCATCGACCCCGTGTAGCAGGGCATCAACTTCATCCTGGCTTAAAATATCTGTACTCACAGCTATTTATCCTGTGTTTATTGCATAACAAAATTGGTGAAAAATATATTTTCTATTTCACCACCACTACCATATTCATTAATGACTAGCTGGATGGACTCTTTAACTTTTTTCTGTAGTTCTGACTTCCCTTCCTGAGAACGTAAATCAGCTGATTTTTGCTCTCCAAATAACAGGGTAAGATTATTACGAACTAAAGGTTTATGCATTTCCAGTTCTTCTGCTACAACAGAGAAATAAGTCAGCACATTAATTTGAACCTGTAAAAAACCTACCGGATCATCTGGACCCAAATTTACCGTGAAAGGTTTGAACTCAACATAAGAAGGATCTTCTTTTTCAGGAACAACTTCCTCAACAACGGCTGCCTCATCAGTGGAATCACCACCCAGTAACATCATGGTTACACCAACCGATATACCTACCAGCAGTAAAATGCCAACGATAATAATAATCAGTTTTTTCTTACTACCGGTTGCCGGTTCCTGTTCTTCTTCGGGGGTTTCTTTGTTTGCAGCCATTGAGCTCTCCTGTAACTAGTAAGTTAATAAAGCAATCTTAATGCCATAATAATTAACCATTTAAAAACAACTAGTTACATAAATAAATGTATTTAATGACAGTAAATTGACACCATATCCCCATTAAATGTTTCAACTATTTGACACATTTCTGATCGTAAGGAAAAATGCAATTGAGCTTTAAAAATGTGTAATAAAAGGAGGGATTAAGCTGATAGTGAGCACGGAGGAATAGAAATAGTTGCTATCAGATCAATTGGTTCAACTCGGAGACAGGCTAAACAAATTCAACAACTTGTAACAATAATGGTTCGATCTCTTCTATATAAAAGGCTTTGAAAGTGCTTTAACAATGTAAGTCAATCCAGGGAAATAACAGCGAACTGAAGTACCAATACCCGGTTCCTTTTTCCTGCGCTCTAGTAGTAAAAAAGGTTCGAACAGATATTTTCAGTAGTAAAATTTTAACCCGGATCAAGATAGTATTGATAAGGTCATTCACAAAGAGATACACTGAACTTTCCATATTTTCTCATCGAACCCGGTTTCAGTGAGTGACTGTTTTTACAGGAGAATTAAAATGAGTGATTGTTGTTCTAGCCAGCATAAAAAAACCTACCCAACTTCTTATCACTGTCCGGTGAATGGTAAAAAATATTCCAGCGTTAAAACCAGAACCATGTTGCATCACCTAAAGGCACCATGGAACAGGACTTTAAATTCACAGGGTTATTATTTTTGCTCTGATCCCGATTGTGAAGTGGTGTATTTTGGGCTGGATAACTCTACCTTTAATCAATCGGAGATTAGAACTTCAGTCGGTCTGAAAAAACACGGAAAACATTCAACAGTTTGCTATTGCTTCGGTGTAAGCCAAAAACTTGCAAATGAAAGCCAGGAGGTTAAACAGTTTGTAATAGAACAAACTCAAACGGCTAATTGTTCCTGTGAAATAACCAACCCATCAGGGCGTTGTTGTTTAAAAGACTTTCCAAAACATTAAACAGGAGTTAATCAGTCAATTTCAGGCAAAGTAATCTATTCGGCCATCATCGATCATTAACGATAGCTCAGCCTGATGAGCTGCAGCAAGTTCACTCTGGTCTGAGCTCTGCTGTTGATCATTACTGTCTGATTGCTGATCCTGATCTGATAAATCACCCTGCGCCATGGACTGTTCACGATGAGATACATTCACATCCACCGAGCTATAACCCGCTTCCTGTAAAAATTCTCTGAGACGAACACTTGCAGAATCGATCAGTTCCCGGGTTTGAGCATTGTGAGTATTGATAGAAATAGTTGCGCTATCATCTTTGAGCTGAATCTGAATATCCAGCTTACCCAGGTGTGGAGGATCGATGCGGATCTCAGCCGAGTTTAATTTATTGTTGATCAATAATGACACTTTTTCGCCCAGTGCATCACCCCACTGTGAAGCGGTTGCCTGTGACGATAGCTGCAGTGTTTGTAAAGTAGATCCCGGAGGTTGATTTATTGGGTTTTGCACAGCAGTTGACGATAATGGATGTACCGGGGACAACACTGGAGCAGCAGTATCTTTCACCACTGAACCGAGCTGTTCTACAGCAACCTGCTTAAGCTGAAACTTTTCATTTTCCCGCATTTCTGGCTTTTGCATCTCAAATTCTGAGTTTCTGGTATTCAATAACTTTTCATCAATCTCTACATCTTGGGCTTCAACATTGACTGGCACACTGGAAGAACTCAAAGGAGAATTTTGATTTGAACGTGTTAAGTCTCCAGGTAAAAAGGAAGACTTGAGTTGATTATCCACAGGAATATTTGCTGACTTGACAGCACTTTCTGCATCCAAAGCTACAGTCTGAGCAGGTAAAATAGCGGAAACAGTTTGCCGAGAAGAAGGCAATTTGTCACCGTTAAACTGTTTAGCATCGACTGTTTTATCTAACACATTTATTGGAATAGCGAATGGAACAGGTGTTTCTTCTAGAGTTTCTGGTTGAATTTGAGATATCTCAGATTCTAAAAAATGCGATTTCATACTGTGCATAAGATCTGAAGTTAAATTATTTTCATGTTCAGTTACATCTGGCTCCTGGTTAACATCAGCATTAAAAAGGCTACTAAGGCTTAGTTCTATATCCTGTCCAGAACCTTTCGACAATTCATCAAAGCCCACACCAAGATCATATAAAAATGATGATAAGTCTTTGTTTTCAAAACCTTTAAAGGTTTTATTTTCAGAAGACTCTATCAATTGCTGATTCAGCATCGACCAGAAATCACCTTCTGCAAATGCTTTATCAAACGCTGCAGCATCAACAGGTTGCAACAGGGTCTGCCCGGCTGTCTGTTCGGATAACTGTCCGGTCATCAAACCATCAATAGATACATCAGTGCCTGTTGATAGAATGGATAGCACATTGCTGTTTGAAATAGTCATTTTCAAGTCCACGGTTAAGTTGCTCAAATCCAGCCCATTTAAAAGACTGTGTTACAAACCGTTAAAGCAGAAATCATGCCAGCTTGAGTAACAACAAGTGAACTTACGATGTTAGATTTTCCTGAATACCCCTGAGGTTCAGCTTTAAATATCATGTAGGGAAAGAAGGTGCGCACGGCGCACCCTACTCCCTTTTTTACACTTAATTTCAGTAAATAATCAGGTAAATTTTATTTAAGTGGTTTTGAGAGATATTCTTAAAGCGACTTCATCCATGTATTTTTGTTCAATTTTTTCAGCCTTTTGTAATTCGCTGGCCTGCATTCTATCAACCATTTTATGCATTGCATCTGAACGAGAACGGGTGACTTTCCAGCTCTGACGCTTTAAATCGACTTCCCGCTGTGCCATCGCTACGATCTGCTGTTGCTGAGAGATAGTGTCACTCAACTGGTTTAAGAAACGATTAAATTCCTGTAATTGAAGGGCAGAATATGAAACACCTTTTTCTGATGAGTGTTTGTTAGCATATTCATTTTTATAATCTTTCAACTGCTGCAATTGGTTTAAATGTTGCTGCAATAGCTGTTGACTGATGGCAACAGCCTTTAGGGCTGACTGCTCATTCTTATCAACATGTTTTACTACGGGTTGCAGCTTTTTACTTCGTGTCATTTACATTACCTGTTAACTACAGACGTCGGGCTGGCAGCAGGAGTTGTGGTTTGCGCTTTCTTTGCCAACTGATTATTTAATAGTTGCTCTAACTGAGTATAGCTTTCAGTCAGGGATACTGCTTGATTCATATCCTGCGACATAAATCTCATTAAATGCGGCTGCATCTGAATGGCAAAATCAATTTCAGCATCAGAGCCAACCTGATAGGCACCTACATTAATCAAATCTTTATTTTGTTGATACAAACTGTAATTTTTTCTAAAAAACTGAACCCGTATCTGCTTTTCTTTATCCATAATTTGAGGAGCCAGTCGACTGATGGAAGCTTCTACATCGATAGCAGGGTAATGCCCTGATTCGGCCAGTTGGCGTGATAACAAAATATGCCCATCCAGTATCGCTCTTGCAGCATCGGCAATCGGGTCATTATGATCATCACCCTCCACCAGCACCGTATAAAAAGCAGTAATAGAACCCGATCCCTTATCACCATTACCGGCACGCTCTACCAGTTGAGGTAAACGGGCAAATACTGAAGGTGGATAACCTTTGGTGGCTGGAGGCTCTCCAATGGCAAGACTTATTTCACGTTGTGCCTGTGCAAAACGAGTTAACGAATCCATTAACAACAATACATTTTTTCCCTGATCACGGTAATACTCTGCAATGCTCGTGGCCTGCATCGCTCCGTGAATGCGCATTAACGGGGAAGAATCAGCAGGTGCAGCTACAACCACAGATTTCTGTAAACCTTCTTCACCCAGAATCTCCTGAACAAATTCACGTACTTCACGTCCCCTTTCTCCAATTAACCCAACCACAACTACATCGGCATCAGTGTATTTCGTCATCATGCCAAGTAATACTGATTTTCCTACACCACTACCTGCAAACAAGCCCATACGCTGCCCTCTGCCGATAGAAGTTAATGCATTAATGGCTCTTACACCAACATCCAGTGGCTCACGAATAGGAGTTCTACTAAGAGGATTTATTTCACGCCCTTCGAGAGGCATCAGTAAACGCGTTTTAACAGGGCCTTTTCCATCGAGCGGACGTCCACGGCCATCAATGACCCTGCCCAGCAATTCTGGACCTACATTGACTGCTGAAGAATGACTGGTTGGAATAACCCTTGAATTGGGCACCAGCCCACGAATATCGCTGGTGGGCATCAGGTACAGTTTTTCACCTGAAAATCCAACCACTTCTGTTTCTACTTTTTGACCTGCGGGAGTCACCACATCACAGCGAGCACCAATAGGTGCCTGGCAGCCGGAAGCTTCCAGAGTTAACCCGACCATACGCGTTAACATGCCTTCTACACTGGGTTTGCCACACATATCATCACAGCTCTGGGCAGTTTGAGCCAATGATGTTGCCCAGCTCGACAATGCCTGATCAATCAGGGGCTGATTCATCAACTATCTCACTTTGATCTTCTATTCTTTCGCCACCCAGTATTGACGCAGCCAGTGCCTGCAAACGATTTTCCAGAGTCGCATTAATAATGGATTGACCCGATTTGATTTCACATCCACCTCGCGTAATCATTGGGTCTTCTATCAGTTTCCAGCTTTGCTCATCATCCAGTTCATCCAGCTGCAAGGCCTTTTTTACAATTTCTGCATCTTCAGGGTGTAAAGAAATTCTTATTTTTCTTGAGTTTACCGACAGCATTTTTACCGACTCACGAATCACTGCAACAATTTCACCTGGTTCCGCCCGAATTTCACGACGAACTAACTGTTGTGCAAGCGTTACCGCCAGCAAGTTTAATTGCTGCTCAACTTCTTCATTTAAATATTGAAGAGGCTGTTCAAAAAAATTGATGACATTCAGTAACTGTTGTTTCTGCTCGGCTATTTCCTTTTCTGCCTGCTTCAGTCCCTGCTGGTAACCTTCTTCACGGGCTTCCTCATGCCATGACTCAATCTCTTTGGCGGTAGGAATTGGAGGCGCATCAACTTCAAGCTCAGCCTCCGCATCCTTTTGAGCCTGATTTTTATCTGACCTGAATATCTGACTGGGTTTTGAACCCATTGAAGGAGGACTCCATTTCTCTGCGTCCACATCCTGGTCATGAATAATTTTATTTTTTCCGTTCGGCATAAGATAAAAAACCTAATTGCTTAAACCATTTCTTCGCCGCTACCACCTAGAACAATCTCTCCAGACTCTTCCAGGCTACGTGCAACATTCAGAATTTCTTTCTGTGCAGCTTCAACTTCACTCAGTTTAACAGGGCCTTTGGCTTCCATATCTTCAACCAGCATTTCCGCAGCACGAGAGGACATATTCTTGAGGAATTTCTGTTGAAAATCATCATCAACACCTTTTAATGCCAGTGTCAGTAAGTCTGTTGAAATTTCTCTCAACATGGTTTGAATACCACGATCATCCACATCACGCAGGTTATCAAAGACAAACATCAGATCCTGAATGCGATTCGCCAGATCTTCATTTTCAGTACGTACTTGCTCCATCATTTTTGATTCGATAGCGGTATCGGTTAAATTCAGAATATCTGCTGCTGTCTTTTCACCACCCACCATCGATGACTTCACATTATCATTATCAGCAAAATATTTTTCCATGATAGCGTCCAGCTCCTTGATTGCAGCAGGTTGCACACCATCCAGTGTGGCAATGCGCATTAATATGCCAGAACGGGTATTTTCGGGTAAATTAGAAAGAACGGCTGCAGCACTATCTGGCTCCAGGTAGGACAATACAATAGCAATAATTTGTGGATGTTCGAGTCGTATAATTTCAGCAATAGACTTGGGATCCATCCATTTCAAAGCTTCGAGGCCATTACTGCCACTACCCATCAATATCCGGTCGATAACATTTCCAGCTTTATCACCCAGCGCTTTTTCCAGCATGCCCCGAATATAGTTATCATTACCTATTCCGAGAGCAGTCTGGTTTTCCAGAATGTCGAGAAAGTCATCGATAACATATTCAACCATAGGTCTGGATACATCATTCATGGTAGCCATTTTTGCACCCACCAGCTGAACCTGTTTCGGGTTCATATGCTGTAATATTTGTGCAGCAACATCTTCACCCAACGTCAATAACAGTAGTGCAGCTTTTTCAGAGCCACTCATATTAATCAAAGGGCTTGAATCAGCTTCGGCCGGAGGGGTAGCTGGTATATTTTCAGTATTCTCACTCATTGGTCTTCACCCACCCAGTGCCTCATTACATTGGCTACACGAGCAGGATCATCCGTTACCAGCGTTCTAGCCATCTCTACTTTTTGCTCATGTGTGGCATTACTACGTCGAATTAAAGCCGCGGCGCTATTCGGATCTTCAGTCATTTCATAACTACCATCAGCATTAATATGTCCTGTCGGAACAGCTGCATGGCCAGATTCTGAAGTTTCACCCCCTTCTAACATTTCCTGCTCGGTTTGCTGTTCTATCTCAACCCGGTTTGGGTTTAAAGAACGCAAAAATGGTCGACCAAATATAAGGTACACAATTAGCAGCCCAATTGCTCCTAAAATCTGTTTTGCCAGATCGACAATCCATGCTTCACCCAGCAAGCTTTTCCACATGGGAACTTCAATAACTTCCTGTTCCACCGCAATAAAATCTGTATTGATAACACTGACCGAGTCTCCACGGTTATTATCAAAACCTATGGCTTCTTTAATCAGGCTTTCAAAACGTTTAATTTCATCTTCCGCATAAGGTATTTTTTCTACGGTTCCATCATCTTTTAGCTGACTTTTTGAATCAATAACTACCGCTACAGAAAGGCGCTGAATCGTTCCACGTGGATTTGTTGTATGACTAATCATACGATCTACTTCAAAATTTCTAGTCGCACTACGATTTTGATTGGCTGGCAGACCAGAAGCTTCAGTTGCTGCTTCTGCATTGGGGTCTGTAGTTCCAGTACCGGGAGGCTGATTACTTAAAGCACCCGGAATGCCTAATGCCTGGGTTAAATCTCGAGTTTCCTGTTCAGAAATTTGCTCACTGCGAATTACACTACGCTCTGGGTCATAGGCTTCACGGGTTGATTCGACACTGGAAAAATCGAGTGATGCTGCGACCTGAGCATTTACTTTTCCTGCTCCAATAATTGGTTGCAACAAGCTAATGATTCGATCGGTATAGTTATCTTCCAGTTTACGGGTATATTCGAACTGCTTATTGGTTAACGACATATCACTGTCCTTATCCGCCGTCAGTAAACGACCAAATTGATCAATCACCGTCACCTGCTCGGCAGCCATCATTGGAATACTGGATGAAACCATATGAACAATGGCATCTACCTGATTGGGAGTTAGCCGACGTCCCGCATATAATTTAGTGACCACCGAAGCACTTGGCTTAGTTCGGTTACGAATAAAAATAGACTGCTTAGGCAAAGCCAGATGAACTCTGGCCTGCTCCACACTGCGAATAGATTCAACAGAGCGTGCCAGCTCTGCTTCCAGCGCATGGTTATATCGAGCTTTCTCAATAAATTGACTGGTTCCCAGCCCCTGGTCATCCTGCAAAATTTCCATGCCCTTGGTTGAACCTTCCGGTAAACCCTGAGCTGCAAGTTTGAGGCGAGCTTCGGCTGCCTTTGATTGAGCAACCATGATGGTTCCAGTGTTTCCATCAATTTTGTATTCAATATCACTGGCATTTAAAACATTAGCAATCTCAGCAGCATCACTACCCGTAACATTGGTATAAAGCGGAGCATAATTTGGCTCTGAAGACCACAATACCACCACGGTGCCAATGGCTACAGCAAGTGCCAATCCGATAAGGCGACCAAAATGCCTGACCGAAGCCGATTGCATAAAAACATCGATCGGATTACCCGATTGAGTTTTCTGCATGGCGGTGGTATTAGCAGGAGCTGCTAAAGCCTGTTGTTGTGTCATTGCATCAGCCATGTTTATTTGCCCTTAAAATAATACGTTAGTTGAACCCGGTTAAACTGGCATGTTCATAACGTCCTGATAGGCCGTCAGTAATTTATTGCGCACCTCGGTCAATGCCTGAAATGAAACACTGGATTTCTGCATGGCGACCATCACCTGGGCGATATCCACATTAGGATCTCCCAGTTCCAGTGCCGTGCTTAACTGTTTGGCATCTGCCTGGGTTTGATTAACCTGATCTATAGCCTGTTGCATCATGCCGGCAAAACTACTGCCTTCAGCTTTCTCGGTTGTTTCTATCGGTAAAACCTGACTTGTGGCCATAGATTCTATGGCTTTCATCTGGTTCATTACCTGGCTTATATTGTTATTTATCATTTCAAGACCCTTAGTCAACTTCTTGACGAATTACTATTTGTGCTTTGATTGCAAACCTTAACTGCGAATATAAAAGATATTTTTTTGACTTTTTTAATCGTAATTATAGATATGCAGGATAGATTGCAACATTCAGGCCAGATTTTAAATGGCTTAGATATGAATACCTGGATCAGATATCAGGAGAAATAAAAATTTAGTAGCTTAGATGAATCAAGCTCAAGGTAATGCCCCCACCACAACCGGTGGGGGTGAACTGTCAATGTATGACAAAAAACCTGTGGGTTTTCAGGCTACGCTTTTGTATTGCAACACAATATCAATCAATATTTTCATTTCGGATGAAATATTACCCATATTTTGAACCGAGCTTTGAGCCAGCTGATGGTTACTTTCAGCTATAGTTTGCAAAGAGTTTACATTTTGATTAATTTCCCCGGCAACTATGCCCTGTTGCTCGGTAGCATCAGCAATATGCGAGTTCATCTGCATAATCTGGCCCATCGACAATATGACTTTATTCAAGGTTTCATCCGCAGAAGTCACATGAGATATGGCTAACCTGGACTCTTCCAGGCTGGTTTGCATGGACTTAGTTGCTTTCTGACTTTGAGATTGTAATCGCTCAATCATCTGATGAATTTGTTCTGTGGATTCATGGGTTCTTCCAGCAAGGGTTCTTACTTCATCAGCAACCACTGCAAAACCACGCCCCTGATCACCTGCTCTGGCTGCCTCAATAGCTGCATTAAGAGCTAGCAGATTGGTTTGTTCGGCAATACCTTTAATCACGTCTAACACCTGACCAATATTTACACTGTCTGTTGCCAACTGCCCTATCACATCAGATGACTGCTCAATCATTGTTCCCAGACCCTGAATAGAAGTTGCAGTATCACGCATAATTTCACCACTTTGCTTGATTTCATCATTTACTTTTAATGAACTCTGCGCGTTGGTCTGGCTACTGTCACCAATACTCTGTATGGATGACACCATTTCAGTCATGGCCGACGCCAACTGCTCAACATCAACTTCCTGCTGGCTAATTCCAAGACTATTGTCACGGCAGGACTGGACAGAATTTTCAACATCAATATCAACCTTTGAAGAAGCTTCGGTGATTTTTGAAATCATATCCTGTAAATTCTGGATTAGAGTATTGAAAGACTTACTTAATACCGATAACTCATTACTTCCTGAATCATCAACTCGTAAAGTAATATCTTTATCATCAGCCACTTTGACAAAAGTTTCTTTTAAAGCAGATATCTGGCGAATAATATTATTTATCGTCAATAACCCTAAACCAATTAAAATAAAAGTAATTATAGAAACAATAGAAGCCTTCCAGTAATTACTCCTGGCAACGGATCCAAACAGATTGGCATGACGTCCTGCATCCATGGAAACCTGTTTATTAAAGTTTGATATTGTATTAATAGCATGGGTTGACTGTGCCAACCATTCACTGGCAGAAATAGTGTACTGACCAGATTCAGCAGATATATAAATAAGTTCTCTGGCTTTTTGATAATCACCGAGGAAAATATTCTTAATTTGACTCCAGTTATTATTAACTTCTTCCGCATACATCTGATGCTTTTTATTGGTTACCAGTAATAGAGCTATATCTTCCAGATAGGCTAATTTAGATTCAACAACACCTCTATATTTACCCAGAAGTTGAATTTTATTCCTGCTCATAGGTTCACTTGCAGCAATTGCAGCCGCTACCATTGCACGTTCTCTACCCGCATATTCACTCACTTCCCAGATAGCATGTTTAATGATCAAGTTATTATAAATAGCACCCTCCAAATGACTGGCAGGGTTAAATGCCATCTGTCGTAGGGTAGTAAAAGCTCTCATAAATTGTTTAAACTGAGTGAGTATTTCAGAAGCTGTCAGACTTCTATCATTATCAACACGCTGCCTTAATAGTTGTAATTGCTGCCACTCATTTTGAGTTTTTTGAAAGGCGTCTTTAAATTCATCTCCTGCCCAGTTTTCATCAACAAGCTCTTTAGCCAGCTTTAAAGCTAAATGAACATTTTTATCACCAGCCAGGCGAAATTCATCAATTTTGGACTTTAACCCAACATCAGGACTTTGCCCTTGTGCAATACTTGAAATATAACTTACTGAAAAGCCTCTTTCCTTAGCTTCTTCAGCAGCAGCTAAAATAATATAATCAGCCAATTGATTGGATTGGAAAAGGCCATCAGACCGAGTCACCTGAGGGTGATAAATATTAATAATGGTGAACAGTAAATTCGCTATTAATAAAACCCCCAATATCAACATGGAGGAATACAAACTGGTTTTAATTGAAATATTCTTCATCAACTGCATGGCCTTAACCTGATTAATTTTGTAGTTTAAATCGATTTAAAATTACCCGAATATAAGTAATTAACTAAATAACGATTTTATTATAGTAAAGAATTTTAAATCAATTGAATTAAATTCAAGGTAAACAAAATAAACCAAACCAGAGTTAACAAATGACATATAGATAAAGGTTCAGGCAACCCTAAAGTCAAATATGTAATAGAGGACTAGACCTGCTTAACTTCAATAGCATTGCCATCGGGATCCCGAAAAAATATTGCCTGCCTTCCGGACTTACTGCGAGTGTAATCTACATAATGCTGCTCAAGCGAGTCGATTAATGTATTCATATCATTGACCACCAGACACACATGTCGATCACGCCCACCATGCTCTGGCCTGTTTTCCAGAGGGTCTGGATTTTTCAGGCAAAGGCAGTGGATGGCCTGTTGATTGCCCACTTTCACCCATAAACCATCAAATGATAAATCAGGACGGTTAGTGTCTATCTCCAGTCCCAGAATATCAGAATAAAAATGACGGCTTTTTTCGACATCCTGAATAATTATGCTGTGATGATCGATCCCTAAAAACTCATTCGATTGCTGTGTCATGTTATACCTTCTTAATGGAGTAAAGATCTTTGCTGCGAAAAAGGGCTTATCCCGTTATAATAGCGCCACAGTTTACAAATTCCCAGACTATGAACCCAGATTTACAGTTACTTCATCCTTATCCGTTTGAAAAACTCAATAAACTAAAACAGCAGGTAACCACCACTACAAAGCTTGAGCACATAGCCTTATCTATTGGTGAACCAAAACACCCGGCTCCTCATTTCGTGGTTGAAAATCTAATCGCTCACACCCACCTGCTGTCCAACTACCCATTGACCAAAGGCATAGCACCATTACGTGAAGCCATTAGTGAATGGCTAAACCAGCGTTTCAATTTAAAGACTGCAATTAACCCGGAGTCACAGGTATTACCCGTCAACGGTACTCGCGAAGCCCTGTTTGCTTTCGCCCAATGCATTGTAGATAGAAACGCTAGCAAACCTCTGGTATTCATGCCCAACCCTTTCTATCAGATTTATGAAGGGGCAGCAATTTTGGCTGGTGCAAAACCCGTTTATATGAACTGTTCTGAACAAAACTCTTTTTTGCCTGACCTGAATATCATCAGTGAATCTGAATGGAAAAACTGCCAGTTAATCTATATTTGCTCACCCGGTAACCCTACCGGCGCAGTAATGCCAACAGAGTATCTTCAAAAGCTGATTAAACTTTCATTGCAACATGATTTCATCATTGCCAGTGACGAGTGTTATTCAGAGGTTTACGTCGATGAACAAAACCCACCTCCCGGATTACTGGAGGCAGCTTCAGAAATGGGGCTGGACGATTATAAAAACTGCGTGGTATTTCATAGTTTGTCCAAACGTTCTAATCTGCCCGGCTTACGTTCTGGTTTTGTTGCGGGTGATACAGACATCATCAGTAAATTTCTGAAATACCGAACCTATCACGGTTGTGCAATGTCATCAGTCACCCAGTCTGCCAGTATTTCAGCCTGGAAAGATGAGTCGCATGTCATCGAAAACCGCAATCTGTACCGTGAAAAATTTGATGCTGTAGTGAAAACTCTGTCGTCAACACTACAACCCCAGCGTCCCGACGCAGGATTTTATCTATGGGCAAAAACACCCATCAGTGATACCGATTTCGCACAACAATTATTTGCACAACAGAACATCACGGTTTTACCGGGTCAGTTTCTGTCACGCTCGGTAGGCAATATCAACCCCGGTGAAAACTATGTACGCATGGCACTGGTTGCACCGCTGGATGAATGCCAGGATGCAGCCCACCGTATCAATCAATTTATGAATAATCTTTAAACTCTGGAGACCTTTTTTATGTCCGATATCCAACAAATCATCGAAGACGCTTTTGAGCGCCGCGCCGACATCACGCCACGTAATGTAGAAACACTGGTAAAAGATGCTGTAACAGAAGCGATCACTTTACTCGATAGCGGTAAAGCTCGTGTTGCCGAACCCGTTGACGGTGGATGGCAGGTGAATGAATGGCTGAAAAAAGCCGTGTTACTGTCTTTTCGTATCGATGATAATCAGTTTATCAAAGGCGGCTTCACCAATTATTATGACAAGGTGGAATCTAAATTCGCCGACATGAATACGCGTGAATTCCGTGAAAGTGGTGTGCGTGTTGTTCCACCGGCAACGGCTCGACGTGGTTCATTTATTGCACCGGGCGTTGTATTGATGCCTTCATATGTCAACATTGGCGCTTATGTCGGTAGCGGAACAATGGTAGACACATGGGCAACCGTAGGCTCCTGTGCTCAAATTGGTAAAAATGTACACCTTTCAGGTGGAGTAGGTATCGGTGGCGTACTGGAACCATTACAGGCTGCGCCGACTATTATCGAAGATAACTGTTTTGTCGGAGCTCGCTCAGAAGTTGTTGAAGGTGTAATCGTAGAAAAGAACTCGGTTATTTCTATGGGCGTTTATATAGGTCAAAGCACAAAAATTTATAACCGTGAAAAAGACGAAGTAACCTATGGCAGAATTCCTGAAGGATCAGTTGTTGTATCCGGTAACCTCCCATCAGAAAATGGAAAATACAGCCTGTATTGTGCAGTTATCGTTAAGCAGGTAGATGCAAAAACTCGCTCTAAAGTTGGAATCAACGAATTACTTAGAGATATCAAGTAATGCCTGAAAATGTGCCCGTTATGTATGGTATCCCAAATTGCGATACCATCAAAAAAGCCAGAAACTGGTTAAAAACTCATCAGATTGACTATCAGTTTCATGACTATAAAAAACAGGGCACGGATGAAAGCCAGTTAACTAACTGGCTGCAGGAACTGGGTTGGGAACAACTGATTAACAAACGTGGAACCACATGGCGTAAGCTGGATGAGAACACAAAGAGCAACATGAATAATCAGGCGGCATTGAAAGTCATGCAGGATAACCCGTCAATCATTAAACGTCCTTTATTGATTCTTAAGGATCAGAAAATTTTGGGCTTTAAGGAAGACACATATCAACAGGAACTTCTGCAGTCATGAACTCTGATTCACAGGAACTGGCCATCCAGCTATTATCAATTGATTCTGTCACGCCTCATGATAAAGGCTGTCAGGACTTATTGTGTGAGCGTTTAACTAAACTGGGGTTTGAGTGCGAAACCATGCAATTTGGAGAGGTCACTAACCTGTGGGCTCGTCGTGGTACCACATCTCCAGTACTTGCATTTGCAGGTCACACGGATGTGGTTCCCACGGGACCGATAGAACACTGGGACAGTGACCCTTTTAAACCAGAAATACGTGATGGTTACCTGTATGCACGTGGTGCTGCTGACATGAAATCAAGCATCGCCTGCATGGTGACTGCTTGCGAAAGGTTTATTAAATCACACCCAGATCATTCTGGTTCTATAGTCTTTTTAATTACTAGCGATGAAGAAGGCCCTGCCACTGAGGGAACCGTTAAAGTTATTCAGACTCTTGAACAGCGCGGTGAAAAAATAGACTGGGCACTGGTGGGCGAACCCTCCAGCACCAACACGGTGGGAGATGTGGTCAAAAATGGTCGTCGTGGTTCATTAGGGGCCAGACTGACTGTAATGGGTATTCAGGGGCATGTTGCTTACCCTCACCTGGCTGAAAATTCGGTTCATCGAGTAGCTCCCGCTCTGGCAGAACTTTCAACCACCGAATGGGATCAGGGCAATGAATTTTTCCCTGCTACTACTTTTCAAATTTCAAATATCAATGCCGGTACAGGTGCTACCAATGTAATACCCGGTGAAGTCATCATAGATTTTAACCTACGTTTTTCTACCTGCCTGACAGCAGACGAGATTCAACAACGTGTAGAAAACATTTTACAATCACATAAATTGAAATATGATATTAACTGGACACTTTCTGGCTTACCCTTTTTAACTGCTGCAGGAGCATTGGTTGAAGCGGCTCAAAAAGCCATAAAAACAGTCACAGGAATTGAAACAGAACTATCCACAGCCGGTGGAACCTCTGATGGTCGTTTTATCGCTCCAACAGGTGCACAGGTTTTAGAGCTAGGGCCAGTGAATGAAAGTATTCACAAAATTAATGAGAACCTGAAATTTTCAGACATTGATACATTATCAGAAATTTATGAAAATATGCTTCAATTGTTATTACCTTAAAATAAGGCATATAACATAAAATACATTACCAACAGAAATCTTTATATCTAAGGAAATGAATTTAGCCTTCCAACTACCAGGATTAAAATCATATCGTGGTCGATATCTCTATGGTATTGCTTTTGCATTACTAATTCTCAGTCTATTTACTTTTTACAACTGGAAAGAAATTACACAAGCCAGTCAACTGACCCAGCAAAATATTTTTAAGCGCAATCAAAATACTCAAACACTTAATGAAATTATCAATCAAATTCCTGCAATAAAAGTTCAGGTTTACCAATACACTCTAAACCCTGAATTACAAAGCAAAATAGCAATCAATAAATCCATTACCCACTTTATTGAGTTAACTGCAAATTTAGATATTTCAGTATTTGATGACATTGACCCTATTGATTTAAATAATTTCATTGTTCAAATACCCATTCAACTACACGATGGCATGATAGACCTCATGGCTGTAAGGGCAGACACTAGTTTATGGATCCCTTCTGCTAAAATCATGTCTGAACAGTTATTACCAATAAATAATCAGGTTATCACTACTTTAAATGACATGCTCATCGATGTGGATACTTATGATTATCAAGGTGCAAACGAACTGTATAGAAGTATTTTCGATATTAAAGCTGTCTGGAGTTCAATAATCTCTGACTTTCGACTCATTATTGCTAATCGATTCGGATTTTTTGGATTATCAGAGGATGGTTTATCAAGTCGCATACACAATCTGGATATTTTATTCCCACAGCTTGATAAAAATATAGCTAAACTGGAATCACTCATTTCAGGTAAAGATCTTGAGTTCCTTGAGGGATTATTAATACCTCAACTCAAGGAAAACATTTCAAGCTGGTCAGAATTACATAAAAAAGCCATCAAGTTAATGCTTAAAAAAGATTGGCGAAAAGATATCGATGTTTTGCATCGAATAGAGACTTTACTAGAAGAATTTAACAAGACTTTTATTACTTTAAGAAACGAGTTAACAAAGCAATCCGAAACCGATATAAAAAAGTTAAATGATATAAATAAATCTTTATCTTTTTTTATTATCATTCTCAGCTTGTCAGGAATTTTAATTGCTGTATTGGGTTACCTGTTTTTTGATAGAAATATACTAAAACCGATAGCTAGAACTACAAGAGCTTTACTGCTTCAATCCAAAGGTAAATCACAGGAACTAGATTTTCATTCAGGGGCCAGTGAAACCAAAGACCTGGTTGAAGCATTCAATCAAATGAGTGAACAGATAAAACAAAGAGAAACACGATTAGACCATATGGCTCATCATGATGCCCTGACCAGTCTACCCAATCGTCTTCTTTTTAATGAACGACTTGAACATGCTACAAAACTCACTGAGCGCAGTGGAAAACAACTTGTTTTAATGCTACTGGACCTTGATCGTTTCAAGCTAATTAATGACACTCTGGGACACCTGTTTGGAGATAAGCTTCTCCAGCAAACAGCCTCTCGACTTAAACATTGCATGCGTGCGGAAGACACTATAGCAAGGCTGGGTGGTGATGAGTTTGCCGTTATTCTGGAAAATATAAGCCATCCAGATGAAATCAATAAATTTGCCAATAAAATTATAAAACTATTCAGTAAACCCTTTCACATTGAAGAACAGGAAGTCCATGTTTCAACTTCCATCGGCATTGCTATGGCTCCATTAAATAGCAGTGACCCTACAACATTGATTCGTTATGCTGATATCGCCATGTACCAATCTAAAAACATGGGACGAAATCAATACACATGGTTTAGCAGTGATCTGGAAAACGCTGAAGAATCTATGATTAATTTTGAAAACAAACTCCGTGAAGCAATCACTGAAAAACAATTTGAAATCTATTATCAGCCATTAGTTGATGCAAATGATCCTACTTTGATCAGCAGTGAAGCATTACTTAGATGGAATCATCCTGAAAAAGGAATTCAGCATCCAGATCAATTTATTTCCAACCTGGATAATTCAGCCCTGTTATTCGACCTGACCTGTTGGGTAATTCGAGAAAGCCAGAATTTTCAATTAAAAATGGAAAAACAGTATGGTTTCATTCCTTGTATATCAGTCAATCTTCCTGCTATTACTTTTCAGCAGAAAACTTACAGAGACCAAATAGAAACCATTTTATTAAATGATATAAAAACGCCTCAAAAATTTGTTATCGAAGTGACTGAAGATACGCTGATAACAGACATGGAAAATACTTCTGTTAGTTTAAATAAACTTCACCAAAAAGGTTTCAGAATTGCACTCGATGATTTCGGGACAGGCCAGTCATCACTTTCTCACTTAAGAGTTTTTCCCATAGATATTATCAAGATCGACCTGGAATTTATTCGCCATGTTCACACTGATAAAAATGATGCTAATTTAGTCACTGCAATTATTGGCCTGGGGCATGACCTTGGAATGAAGGTAGTTGCAGAAGGGGTCGAACTACAGCAGCAAATTGATTTTCTAACTGACAGAAACTGTAACCTTATTCAGGGATTTTATTACTCTAAACCTCTGCCGGCTGCAGACTATATAAAATACATTCAACAACAGCTAAGTTCACACTAATTAATCATGCAGCAATCTGCTCAAACTAGAACAGGTCGTTTTGCCCCCACCCCTTCCGGACCCTTACACTTTGGCTCACTGGTCGCCGCTGTCGCCAGTTACTGCCAAAGCAAATCTGTCAATGGTAACTGGCTGGTAAGAATAGAAGATATCGACACTCCCAGAGTCATCAAAGGGTCAGCTGATAATATTCTACACACCCTTGAGAATTTTGGATTTGAATGGGATGGAGAAGTGTTATACCAAAGCCAACGTTTTAAAATCTATGAAGAATTTCTACAGACATTAATTTCTCAAGGTTTCATATATGCCTGTAACTGTAGTCGTAAGAGTTTACTTGGCAGTCCCATTCAAACAGGCCCACTGGGGAAAATATACCCGGGAAATTGTCGCACTAAACAATTAGATTTACACACTCTTAAACTGCGTCTAAATACCGAGACAGTTGGGTCAATAGAATTTCATGATAACCACTTTGATACCTTTCAACTTAACCTGACTGATGAAGTCGGCGATATCATATTAAAACGGCAGGATGGCGTTTATGCCTATCACCTTGCGGTAGTCATCGATGATGCATTGTCACATATAACTGATATTGTTCGAGGCGCTGACCTTCTTGGATCTACCTGCATTCACCTTCACCTGAATCGGTTATTCAAATTTTCTACTGCAAACTATTTACACATTCCATTGATAAAAAATAAAACTGGAGACAAACTGAGTAAACAGACAGGAGCAAAAGGTTTATCCATACAAAAGGCCTCTGAGCAATTACTTGATGCCCTCAACTTTTTAGGTCAAAAGACTCCAACAGAACTATCCACTTATGAACCCAGCTATATTTTAAAGTACGCAAAAGATCACTGGGATAGTAAAAAAATTCCTTCATAAGAAGTCTACGAATCATGAAAAATTAATCATTGTTACTGTTTATAGATGGGTATTTACGTAAATATGCACGAATTTGATGATAGCTTAAACCCAGTGCATCTGCTGTTTTGCGTTGGTTAAAGCGATATTTATCCATCGCACGCTGTAATAACTCTATTTCATGCTGCTGAATATATGCCTTAAAATCATCTGGAAGGTTATCACTATAATTTTTTTCAACTTCTACAACTTTAACTTTCTGTTCAACAACAACTTTCTCTGTTTTGATAGCCGATTCTTTTTGCACAGGTCTATATGGAGAATCAAACGGATCAAAATCTATACTATCAATAGGTAGATCTATCTGACTTCTATAAACAGCTCGTTCTATAACATTTTTTAATTCTCTTAAATTTCCTGGCCACGAGTACTGCAGCAAGCTATTCATTGCAGTATCGGTAAAACCGGCAAAAAACTCCTGTTTGAGTTCTTTTATCATTCCCATAGCAAAAAAATTAGACAGTAGAGGAATATCATCAATTCTGTAACGTAACGGTGGTAGAGTTATAACATCAAAGGAAAGCCGGTCGAGTAAATCGGCTCTGAACAATCCCTGCTCAACCATCAACGGAAGATCCATATTTGCAGCACCTACAATACGCACGTTAACAGACAATGTCTGGCGCCCCCCAACCCTTTCAAACTCGCCATATTCAACTACCCTGAGTAATTTTTCCTGCAACCGGAGAGACATATTCGCGATTTCATCGAGAAAAAGTGTTCCACCATCTGCTAGTTCAAATCGACCTATATGGCGTTTTGTGGCCCCGGTAAAGGAGCCAGCTTCATGCCCGAATAATTCAGATTCGAGCAATGATTCCGGTAATGCCGAACAATTTAGTTTAATCAGCGTTTCATCCCAGTTAGAAGACAGGAAGTGAAGCCTTTCAGCTGTCAATTCTTTACCTGTACCTCGCTCACCAATAATTAATACCGGCTTATTGAGAGGTGCAACCTGTGAAATTTGCTCCAGAGCACTTAAGAATGATGGAGACTCTCCAATAAGCTTATGAGTTTCTTGATGAGTCATTTAAGCCCCTATATAGCCAGATTAACCAATTAGTGATCATTATAGTCAATCTGAATTTTTCTTCCATAACTATATATTTAAGTGTTTTTATCTTTTAATTCAGAGACTTAGTCAAGTTTTCACAAAGTTGGCACGGAATATGTTAATAGAATATCAAGCAAATGAAATATAAAATTTAACAACCAGGAGAATACAGATGTTATCTAACAAACTAAAAAAGCGTTTAAAGCTGATTTCAGCTACTGCTCTTATTCTATCTGTTTCGTTAACAGGAAATACCTGGGCTGCTGACACTACAAGTAAAGACAGTGTAGAGAAAAATCAACTCCAGACATTGTCTGACTGGAATAAAAAAGCACAGGCAAGATTCAATAAAAAAATGCAAAAAAATCTTAATACCGAGCTACAGGCACTAGCCAATATTGAATCCAAAAAATCTTTTTATGCCAGTCGCCAGTCATACAAAGCTCGTCAAGATACCTTGTTAATGAATACGATAGAAAGCCGGTCTGGAATCAACACTCTTTCAGCCACTCCGGTAATTGTTATTACCATCACGAAAGAACATAGTCTTATTAATTTATAGAGGAATAGTCATGGGAATTTTTAGCCGATTAAACGATATTGTTAACTCCAACATTAATGTAATGCTGGATAAAGCAGAAGATCCAGAAAAAATAATTCGCCTGGTTATTCAGGAAATGGAAGATACTTTAGTCGAAGTTAGATCTGATGCCGCAAGAACTATTGCAGACAAGAAAAAACTTCGCCGTAGAATTGATTTGATGGGGCGTGAAGTTAGAGAATGGGAAAGAAAGGCTGAATTGGCCATTTCCAAAGCCAGAGAAGATCTTGCAAGAGCAGCACTCACCGAGAAACATAACCTCGAAAGAGATACTGACATTCTTGAAGGTGATCTACAGGAACTGGAATTGCACCTTACCAAACTAAATGAAGACATTGGTCAATTACAACAAAAGCTGGATGATGCAAAGAATCGTCACAAAGCGATGGTTTTAAAACATGATACCGTTTCAAACCGCCTGCGTACCCGCTCAAAACTACATGATAATCGCATCGACGATGCATTAGGCCGTTTTGAAGGCATAGAAGAGAAAATTGACCAGATGGAAGGCAAGGTAGATGCTTTCGATATTGGCAAAGACCGTAGTCTGCAAGACCAATTTGCTGAACTTGAATCAGAAGATGTCATTGATGATGAACTAGAAAAGTTAAAGGCTCGCTTAAAAGAAAAAAGTGAGTAAATCTAAGTTAAAAGATACATATAAGTTTAAACAATCTATGTATAATTTTATTTTTAACTCTAAGGAATAGTCATGGGTGTTTTTGAAATGGTGGTAGCAATTGTGGCCATCAGCATAACAGGAGGCGTGATTAGCAAATCCATTAAAGCAAAAGTTGAAGCTGGAAAAAGTGGAAACAAAAAAGACCAGAAAATTTCTGCTAAGCGCTTTAATGAAATCGAACAAAGGCTAATCGTGCTTGAGCAAATCGTCACTAGCGAAGGTTACGACTTAAAACAGCAGTTTAAAAATATAGAAAATGAATAATTCAAATTATCGAGAGAAATATCATGGGTGAAGAGCTTTTAGTAATACCAATACTTTTTTTGACCATCGTTGCACCTCTCTGGCTGGTTTTACATTATGTAGCCAAGTTTAGATCAGCAAAATCTTTATCCAGTGCCGATGAAGAAACACTGGCTGAGCTTTGGCATCAAGCAGATAAATTCGAATCAAGAATTGAATCACTTGAAACCATTCTAGATGAAGAAGTACCTGGCTGGAGAACACGATCATGAAAAAAAAGTTTACCTATACTTTTGAGTATCATCAGAATTTATATCGTGATACTGAAAACAAAAGAATTTCAGGTGTCTGTGCAGGAATCGCGGACTACTTTTCTATTAATGTCACCGTCATTCGTATACTGACAGTGATATCCACTTTGACCTTCAGTTTTATTACAATTGCTGCTTACATCGCCGGGACAATTTTCCTGAAACCCAAACCCATTGACCTGTATACCGATGAAGAAGATGAAGACTACTGGAGGCGTTACCGTAAATCTCCACGAAATACGCTCGCAGAAGCACGAAATAAATTTCGTAAGCTGGAGCAGAAAATTCGCAAACTGGAAACCTACGTGACATCAAAGAAATTCACCCTTGATCGTGAATTTGAAGAAATGGATAAGTCTTAAAAATTAAAATTTAACATGAAAACTCTCAGTAAAAACCCATGGATTATTTCGCTTCTGTTAATCCTGTTATTAGCGGCCTGGCTAACATCAGGCATGCTACAGGCCGCCCCGGAAAAACAACAGGCTAAATCGGACGTAACTCCTGCCCCTAAAGTAAGAGTACGAAAGATTAAGCCACAATCAGTGACTCAATCAATTATTTTATACGGCAGGACAGAACCAGGTCGAAGTTCTATATTACGTTCAGAACTTAGTGGTCGTATCACTGAAATTCATTTTGCCAGGGGTCAGAGAGTCAACAGAAATAATTCAGTTATACGCCTGGATCTCAACGATCGAGATAAACAGCTCAGCTATGTTCAGGCAAGACTTGCTCAACATAAATTAGAGTATAAAGGCTCCCAGTCATTAAGCATTAAAGGCTATCAGGGAAAAGCCAAATTAGCTCAAAGTCAGGCCGACTTAAAAGAAACAGAAGCTCAGGTCGCCCATCTAAAAAAAGAAATTAAAAATACATTAATTCGTGCCCCATTTGACGGAGTTATATATGACCAGTCCGTAGAAATTGGTGATTATGTTAGCGAGGGAGAACAACTGGCTGAAATTATTGATTTAAACCCACTGATTGTAAGAGGTGACGTCAGCCAACAAAATATTCACTCTATATTCGTCAATCAAAAGGCAAAGGTTACATTTTCTGGAAACATAAAAAAAACAGGTACAGTTAAATACGTCTCATCCATGTCTAATCCACAGACCAATACATTCCGTATTGAGGTTTACCTCGATAACCCCGATCTTAAATTACTTGCAGGGTTAACCACAGAAATTGAGATTCCCCTGAAGGAAGTAAATGCAATAAAGATCAGTCCTGCATTATTTTCCCTGGATGAAAATGGCATTATTGGCATCAAATGGGTTAAAAATAACATCGTACATTTCAGCACGATCAATATTGTAAAAACAGAAGCCGATGGTGTCTGGATTACTGCAATTGATCCTGAAATGGAAATTATAACCGTCGGTCAGGCCTTTGTAAGAAAAGGTGACAAAGTCGAAGCTATTTCTGAAAAGCTGACTAAAAACGACATGAGATCTTAATCATGCACTCTATTATCAATGGCGTGCTGTCGAGGTCCCGTACTATGGTAATGATTTTTATTTTACTCATTACCTCTGGTCTTATCAGTTACATCAACATCCCAAAAGAATCAGAACCTGACATCGATATTCCTTATATTTATGTATCCATGTCACATGATGGAATATCTCCTGAAGATGCCGAACGAATGCTGGTTCGCCCTATGGAAAACAAACTGAAATCCATCGATGGCATAAAAGAAATGACCTCACGTTCATCCGAAGGCCATGCATCGGTCACTTTGGAGTTTATCGCCGGTTTTGATTCAGGTCAGGCTCTAGATGACGTTCAGGAAAAAGTTACCGCGGTTAAAGCCGAGTTACCCGATGACACCGATGAACCCGTTATCAACCAGATAACTATGGCTGATCAAAACCCGGTTATCACCATTAGTATTTCTGGAGAATTACCCGAACGTGCACTGGTGCAGCTAGCAAGAGACCTGTCAGACAAACTTGAGGCTTTTACAGAAGTACTTGAAGTTGAGTTAACCGGTGATCGCATCGATCAGCTTGAGGTTATTCTTGACCCGTTAGCAATGGAAAGCTACGGCCTTGATCAACAGGATATTTTTCAATTTATTTCACGTAACAATCGTCTTATTACCGCTGGCACCATGGACACCGGCAAAGGTCGATTTGCAGTCAAGATTCCTGCTGTTTTTGAAAATATCGAAGACATCATGAATCTACCAGTTAAATCTCGTGGAGACCTCATTGTCAAATTCAAAGATGTCACATCAGTCCGTCGTAGCTATAAAGATCCGACCAGCTTTGCACGATTGAATGCTAAAAAAAGTATTTCCCTGGAAGTTAAAAAGCGCCCCGGTGAGAACAGTATTAGCACCGTAGAAAAAATTAAAATTCTTATTTCAGAAGAACAAAAGAGCTGGCCTGAACACCTCATACTCACCTACTCGGCCGATCGCTCTGAAGAAGTCAAAGATATGCTAAACGATCTGCAGAATAATGTCGTATCCGCAATCTTACTGGTCGTTATCATTATCATTGCATTTCTCGGTGTTAGAACAGCAACACTGGTCGGGCTTTCAATTCCCGGCTCATTTTTAAGCGGCCTGTTGATCCTGGCCTTAATGGGTTACACCATCAATATTGTCGTTTTATTTGCACTCATCATGGCAGTCGGCATGCTGGTTGATGGTTCGATTGTAGTCACCGAATATGCTGACCGAGTAATGAATGAAGGGGTAGAACCCAAACAGGCTTTTTCTATGGCCGCCAGAAGAATGGCCTGGCCTATTACAGCATCGACAGCAACTACACTGGCCGCGTTTGCACCACTGATTTTCTGGCCTGGCATCATGGGTGAGTTCATGAAATACCTGCCCATCACCTTGATCGCAACCTTATCCGCTTCCCTGTTCATGGCCCTGCTTTTTGTACCCACTCTTGGTGGCATGTTAGGTCGGCCCAGACAGATATCCAGTCAAGCCAGCAAACGATTACTGCAAATGGATGAAGGTGATATTTATTCGCTTGACGGCTTTACCGGGTTTTACGTCAGAATACTCAACAGAGCGATGCAACATGCCTGGAAAGTTATCATTGCAACACTGATATTTGCTGCAGCCATTTTTAGCGCTTACAGTTATTCTGGACTGGGCATGCAATTTTTCCCAGACGTTGAACCCGAGGGTGGCAATATTTATATCCGAGGATATGGAGCACTTTCCATTTATGAAAAAGATGCTTTAATGACCGAAGTCGAATCTAGACTAGTAGACATGGATGAAATCGAAACCCTCTACACCTATACTGGAGGAAGAAACAGGATTGGCCGTTTTCGCTATAACCTGGTCGACTGGCAAAAACGTCGAAAAGCAGTCGATATTATCGAAGAAATGAATACCAGAGTTGCCGATATTGCCGGCATAGAAATTGAGATAGGAAAAGATGAATCGGGCATTAACTCAGGTAAGGATATTGAGATAGAGCTGAGTTCACGATTTCCAGAATTAATGCAATCTACCGCACTTAAAATCCGCCAGACTTTGGAAAAAAATCCAAAACTTAAAGACATTGATGATACTCGAAGTAAACCTGGAATAGAGTGGCGACTGGAAGTAGACCGGGCCAATGCTGCTCGCTTCGATGCCGATGCAGCTCTGGTCGGCAACATGGTTCAACTGGTCACCAATGGTTTAAAGGTTGGGGAATATCGTCCTGATGACGTTGACGAAGAACTGGGTATAAGAATTCGGTTTCCACATAAAAATCGCAGCATCGATAGACTCGATGAACTGAGAATTCGCACCGACAATGGATTTGTACCCATCAGTAATTTTGTAAAGCGAGTTGCAGTACCTAAAATCGATACTATCGAACACATTAATTCACGTCGTGTTTACCAGGTTAAAGCCAATATGGTTGACGGTGAACTATTAAGCCTGGAATTACCAGAACTTAAAAAACAGCTAGCAACTTTAGATATTGATCCCAGGGTTAACATAGAAATTAAAGGTGAAAACACCGAACAGCAGGATTCACAGGAATTTTTACAGAAAGCATTCCTGGTCGCACTGTTCGTCATGGCAATAATTTTAGTAACTCAATTCAACAGCTTTTATCAGGCTTTTCTAATTTTGAGCGCTGTACTTTTTTCAACCGTAGGGGTATTTCTTGGTTTACTCATTTTTCAGAAACCCTTTGGCATAGTCATGTCTGGCATTGGTGTAATTTCACTGGCTGGAATTATCGTCAATAATAATATTGTACTAATCGATACTTACAATGTACTGCGTAAAAAAGGCATGTTATCTTTCGAAGCTATTCTACGCACCGGTGCACAACGTCTTAGGCCTGTTTTACTGACCACAGTGACCACCATTCTTGGCTTAGCACCCATGGTTATGGAAATGAATATCGACCTGGTCAACCGAAATATTGAATTTGGAGGACCTTCTACACAGTGGTGGTCTCAACTCGCGACTGCTGTAGCCGGCGGACTCGCATTTGCTACGATACTCACACTAATTTTAACTCCCTGCATGCTCTCTCTCGCCAGTAGAAGATCTGAAAAAGCAGTGGAAATCAAAAACTAGAATAATTACTCTTTAACGACTATTTAATGAAATGGAGCCACCAATGTCCCACAGAATTCTTTTAACCCTGACTTTAGTTTTTACTTTGACGGGTTGTGCTCCTGATATCATCGATAACAATAATTACAACTATACCTCGACACTAGGCCAGGAATTAATTGATTTAAAAAGGGCAATGGATGAAGGTGCAATCGATCAGGAGCAATATAATGAATTATTCGAAGGACTGAAAGAATCAAGGTTCGGTGAATAGAAGAAACCTTGATCACAATCAAGTGTATTCAAAATCAATTTGCATACAGACAGCTAGCTTGCGAAAATGGTTCTTTATCATTTAAGAGAATGGATCAATGGGTTTTTTAACCGGAAAAAAAATACTAATCGCTGGTATCGCCAGTAACCGCTCCATTGCCTACGGCATTGCCAAAGCTATGCATCGAGAAGGAGCTGAACTTGCTTTCAGTTATCCTAATGACAGATTCAAACCTCGTGTTGAAAAATTTGCTGAAGAATTCAATTCTCAAATTGTACTGCCGTGCGATGTGGCAATTGATGACGATATCACTAATTTATTTACCGAGTTAAATAAAACATGGGATTCTCTGGATAGTCTGGTTCATTCTATTGCATTTGCTCCACGCGAAGCACTTGTTGGGGATTACCTGGAAAACCTGGATAGAGAAGCTTTTAGAATGGCTCACGACATTAGCTCATACAGCCTGTCTGCAATGGCTAAAGCAGCTCGCCCAATGATGCAGGGCACTAATGGTTCTATCATCACCATGAGCTATCTAGGCGCTGAAAAAGCCTTACCTAATTACAATATTATGGGTGTAGCAAAAGCATCATTAGAAGCAAGCGTTAGATACCTGGCATCCGCACTTGGCCCTGAAGGCATTCGTGTAAACTCTATTTCAGCCGGTCCAATAAAAACTTTAGCCGCTTCGGGTATCGGTAGCTTCAAGAAGATACTTGATGAGGTCGAACACAACGCGCCTCTACGTAGAAATGTAACTATTGAAGATGTAGGTAACACCGGTGCATTTTTATGCTCAGACCTGGCCGCTGGAATCACCGGGGAAAATATCTATGTAGACTCTGGATATAATATTATGAGTATGGGCGTTCTTGACTCATAAGTTTAGAGGTTAACCGTAGGGTGCGCCATGCGCACCAATGAAGTTGGTACTTAAATCCAATGGTACGCATGGCGTACCCTACGATATAGATTTTTTTTACTGTAAATCTTTTACTGCAAAACGCAGAACATCAGTTTGCTGAGTTAAGCTTTTAATCAAAGCCTGATATTCATAATTGGCGCTCGAACCGGTTAACGTTTTAACAGGATCATTTTTATCCGCATCAGCCTTTGTATCATCATTTGTTACACGAACATTTGATAACTCAATAATTGTATAATCACCATTTGCTTCGGCGACAGCTTCGTAAACAGCCTTATCTTCAGAGGGCTTAGCTAAAGAAAATGCAGCACTTAATACGTCACGCGCAACCGCTTCATTCGAGCGCTTTACAAAACCTAAATCAGCTATAGGAAAACTACCAGCCATCGCATCTAATGTTTCTTTACCAGCCTGAAGATCAGTTAAAACCTTTTTACCTTCAGTTTGCGCCAGCTCTCTTCCACCTTTTCTCTTCAGAGTTTCAATTATTGAATCTTTAACACTGTCCAATGATTTCTTTTCAGACGGTTTATGCTGATTTAAATGAACAATAACGATACTGCTATCAGAAAGTTCAATCGTTTCACTATTTCTATTTTGATTTAAAACATCATCAGAAAAAGCTATCGAACGAATTTTTTCCTGCTCAGCCAAACCTTCACCTTTACCACTTGTAAACCAGTCAGTAGTCTGTATTTTCAAATCAAGCTGTTCTGATGCTGGCAATAAAGAATCAGATTCTTCATAACCAATGCTTGCAAGATTTTCTGCAAGGTCATATATCTGACTTTCCGCCATATCGGCTTTTAATTCTTCTTCAATTTCAGCTCGAGCCTGTTCAAAAGATTTCGTATCACCACCTGAAAGCCCATTTAATTTAATAATGTGCCAGCCAAATTGGGTTTTTACAGGCTCACTAACCTGATTAACATGTAGAGAGAATAATGCAGTTTCGAATGGTTTAACCATCGCACCACGTTCGACTTCACCCAGATCACCACCTTCCTGAGCAGACCCAGGGTCCTGAGAGAACTCACGAGCCAGTGTTGAGAAATCCTCACCCTGAGTGATGCGTTTTTTCAAATCATCAATTTTTAGTTTTACAGTATCTTCATTATCATCTTCACCAACAGTTAAAAGTATATGACTAGCAGTGCGTAATTCTTCAGTGGTTAACTGATCTCTTAACTGGTCATATCTTTCCAGTAAATTCTCTTCTGAAATTTCTATACCCTGTTTAATAGTATTAAGATTAAGTTCAATATAATCGAGTTTAACTCTAGCGGGTTCCATAAATTGAGCTGACTGTTCATTATAATAATCAGTGATTTGCTGCTCAGACACTTCAATAGAATCTGTTTTATTCTTGAAAGTTAAAGTACGTAACTTTCTTTGCTGATTTTTTAAATCATTGAACAGTGCTACTTCAACGGGCACCGTAAAAGCAGTGGATTTAATCGCTAAATTTAATTGCTCCATTTCCTGAGAACGACGTAATTCCTGTTCAAAAGATGCAGGGGAATAACCCTGTGAAGCTAACTGATTTTGATAAAGCTCATTACTAAATTTTCCGTCCTGCTGGAAAACCTGCATCGAGCGTATATTGGAAAGCAGTTTAATGTCACCTACGCGATAGCCATTATCTTTTATATAATTTAATAAAACTCTTTCTTCAATTATTTGAGAAAGCGCCTGCTCCTTTAATGTATTTTCATCATTAAATACTTCTGGAATACGTCCACCAAAAACAGACGATAAACGTTCTCGATAACGAGTGTAGGCATAGTCAAGTTGACGCGGTGTTATTTCATCACCATCCACAATTGCTACCGGTTGCTCTTCTCCACCACCCAGGTAAGAATTGATGCCCCACAAAGCAAAAGGAATACTAATTAACCCGATAATTAGGTAAGCAATCCATCCCGAAGTTTTATCTCTTATGGCTTGTAACATGATGAGTCATCAATGATTGAATTTAGAAAAAACCCAGATTATCATAATTATTTCTGGAATGTTTTTCCTGGTTAAAAAAATAAGGCGCTCCTAATGGAACGCCTTATAGTGTTGGCGGAGTGGACGGGACTCGAACCCGCGACCCCCGGCGTGACAGGCCGGTATTCTAACCAACTGAACTACCACTCCTAA
>Ga0233447_1000137_pt1 | contig 96267 bp, 94 predicted proteins | sample SI_124_October20_3_FD_183014 | JGI IMG/M metagenome (GOLD analysis project Ga0233447, IMG submission 183014) | Seawater microbial communities from Saanich Inlet, British Columbia, Canada - SI_124_October2016_135_MG | ecosystem: Environmental > Aquatic > Marine > Inlet | place: Canada: British...
CCATGCACATCGGTGATGTGTAAGATACGAGCATTTCCATTCATGGGCATGTCGTAGAAATTCTTAGGCATCTGTTGTGCATAAGCAGAAGATGGCCATAAAAGAGGTACAGAAGAAGCGGCTGCACCGGCCCCCATCATTTTAATAAAATCGCGACGGTCTAGTTTTTTCATAGGGTTACTACTGATAAAATAAATAAACAGAATAAGTCGACTATCTTTTTCTTTAGATGCCGGGCTGCTCAGGTATATATTATGTTTTCCTGAATAGATGCTTTTAACACCTTAAATTTTCTGTAATCAAAATCACTGTTAATGTTATTTTCTTTATTAAGCAATTCTGTAGTTAAACATTATGCCCATCTTCAGCACTTTAAAAATTCTTACAAACCATCTCTGTATTGGGGTTTATACCTATACCAAAGCATTAAATTACCGGTATTATTATTAAAAACATGGAAATTCAAGCACTAATACATACTTTTAGCCCGAAGATTAGATAAAAAACATGATGCCTAAATATCTGTTGTTACTATTTTCACTGTTACTTTACTCGACCCAATCACTTGCTGAAAATCCAGTTCATATTAAAATAGGTGTGTTAAGTCATCGAGGTGACACAGCAACTGCAATCAACTGGGGAGACACCGCTAAGCACCTATCGCGTAAACTACCAAATTACCTTTTTAAAATCGTTCCACTGGATTTTGATGAGATAGAAAGCAAAATTGAAAATGCTGAAATCCACTTTTTACTGGTAAATCCCAGTATTTATGTCGTAATGGAAGTGCGTCACCGCATCAGACGCATTGCTACTCTTAGCCGGGTGGTCAATGAAGATTATCAAAACCAGTTTGCAGGCGTTTTGTTTACAACTCGAAATCGACAGGACATCAAAAACCTGCAAGATCTCAAGGGAAAGCACCTGTCAGCCGTTGACCCCAAATCTCTCGGTGGATTCCAGATGGTCATCAGGGAACTCACCGATCAGGGCATAGACACCACAACAGATTTTAGTACCAGTTTTGCAGGCATTCATGATGACGTCGTGAAAACGGTAATAAATGGTTTTGCGGATGTCGGTACAGTGCGCACCGGAATCCTCGAAAGCATGCATCAATCCGGGCAAATAAATCTTGATAATATCCGTATCATCAATCAACAGACTATTAACCATTTTAGCCAACTGCACAGTACCCGGTTATACCCTGAATGGCCATTCAGTAAATTACCCCAGACTTCTGATGAACTGGCTCAAAGTGTGGCTATCGCATTAATGGAAATGCCTGATCATGTGGAAATAAATGGTCAAAGGTCTAGTCGCAATCGCTGGACTATTCCACTGGAATATCAACCGGTACATGAATTATTACAGTCATTACTTTTACCACCTTACGACCATTCAACTCGTTTCACCTACACTGATGCACTAAAAAAATATTGGTATGTCATTGTTTCAACCATCATATTTTTTTTCCTGCTTGCAGTAATTACCACACTGGTTATTAGGCTGAACCGAGAATTAAAGAAATCCAACCAGAGACTTGAAAGGCAGCATTCACTGATTCTCGACTCGGTAGCTGATGGTATTTATGGTGTTGATCTAAATGGTAACTCCACATTTATCAACAAAGCCATGGAAAACATCACCGGTTGGACAGCAAAAAATATGATTGGAAAAAATCAGCATGCCCTTTTGCATCATACCCTGCCAAACGGGGAAAGACATCCCAGTGAAAAATGCCCGGTTTATCTAACTTTCATGGACAAACAATCACGTTTTATCGAAGACGATATATTCTGGCGTAAAGATGGATCAAGTTTTCCTGTGGAATACAGTAGTACACCACTGAAAGATGAGAAAAACCAGACCATAGGAAGCGTGGTCATTTTTCGTGATATCAGTGAACGTAAAAAAGCTGAAATACAAGCCAGAAAATTTCGTACTGAGCTGGCTCACATGGCTCGGGTCAGCACAATGGGAGAAATGGCTTCAGGTATGGCTCACGAATTAAACCAGCCGTTAACTGCCATTTCTACCTATGCCGATGCCTGCATCCGTTTGACAGAGTCTTCAGCATTCGATAAAGAACAACTCAGTGATACGCTAGAAATTATCAGCCTGCAAGCAAAAAGGGCCGGAGCCATTATCAAACAGTTAAGAAACTTCATTCGAAAGGATATGCCGGATAGAATTCCGACCAATATAAACGATATCATTCATGAAGTACTGGTACTGATTAAACCAAGTTTGAATGAACACTCTATAATTTTACAACTTGAACTTGAAGATGATATTCCTATTGTGCTAACTCAACACATCCAGATTGACCAGGTCATTTTAAACCTGGTAAAAAATGCAATAGAAGCCATGTCGACAAATTCATCCAGTACTAATATTTTACAGATAAAAACAGAAATGACTGATAATGAAAATGTCAAAGTCAGCATATCCGATTCTGGTAATGGTGTTGATGAAACAATTCTTAAACGATTATTCACCCCTTTTGCCACGTCGAAAAACAGTGGCATGGGACTGGGCTTATCCATCAGTGAAGGGATTATTAATGAGCATGGTGGTAAACTAAAACTTAAAACAAGTTCCTATCAAGGATCCGTTTTTCAATTCACTCTACCCGTTCACTGAGGTTTCTAAAAATGGATGAATGCAAAGTATATATCATTGATGATTCGGCAGAAGTACGCCAGGCAATTAACTTGCTCATGTCATCTGTTGGTCTTGAAGTTGTTGAATTCGAGTCTGCTGATGCATTCTTAAGTGAAGATCGGGATATAGCAAAACTTGAGGGTTGTATCCTGCTTGATGTTAGAATGCCGGGCATGAGCGGGTTAGCTTTGCTTGAACATTTACAACAGATCAAATGTTCACCACCCGTCATTATGATCAGTGGTCATGGTGATATTCCAATGGCTGTGAAAGCCGTACAGGAAGGCGCTATTAATTTCATCGAAAAACCCTTCAATGAACAGGAATTACTCGACAATGTACATCGAGCTTTCAAGTTGGACTCCATTCAGCGCGGCAAAAATATGAAAGTCCAGTCGATTAAAAAACGACTAAACTCCCTGACCAGTCGTGAAAAAGAAGTGCTTTATGCAGTTACTGAAGGTCAACGCAATAAGTTAATAGCCGTAGAGCTAAATATCTCCCAGTCCACAGTGGAAGCCCACCGGGCACGCGTTATGGAAAAAATGGACGCAAGCTCACTTTCAGAACTCATGCGCATGATAATCTACATCGAAAACTCGGATATAGACATTGAGTGAAGTAAAACATATGGAAATTGCTAAAAGGTTATTAGATGAGTACATGGAGAAAGGTATAGCCGAGCGAAAGCATCCTGGCTTAGCTTTGGAATATATGCAGATGAGAAGACTAACTACTGGAACTATGGAACCTTAGAAACGGACTTGATAACCGAAAATTGCTACTTTGAGACGGCTTCATTGGGCAAAATATCATACTCATAAGCTAAACCTGTTCACTAACTGGATTTTAGTGAATTTATATCCTGAATATAGGATTTATAGTTAAAATCAATAATATTCAATTTTACTAAAGTGAGAAGACCCTCTGCCATTGTAGAAATAGGTGTTGGATAACCCAACTGACTTGAATGAATCTCTACCAGTTTTATAAATATATCTGAATAATTACCTTCATCTATGTTTAATAATTCTGCTTCACAATCTGCCGTAAAGACTACCGGAGGATCTTCATTAAAAATTGTGAATGAAGCTTTATTATTTTTTTCAAGGTTAGAGTACTTTTTAGAAGCGGTTCTTGTAAAAAAATAAAAAGCATTTTCATGATCTATATAATGATAATAAATGGGAACTGCATGCACAGATCTGTCATTACTTGTTGATACAATACCTATTATGTGTTTATTAATAAATGATTTGATCGCTTTATTCATATCTTGAATTCTCACAGGATTTTTAAATTCTTTATCCAGCATTGCATAAAAGTATTGTCAGATTATTTTTGTTTTGTTGATAACTCTCTTATCTGTTCAACCAGAACGGGTGCTATTTCAACCTGGATAAATCAGTTAAGTGCGAAAAAGATGTGCAAGTGATTGATCTGGGTAGCGTAATGAAAAAATGTGTTGTCACCTTATTGGTGATGAGCATTTTTTTCATATAGCTAGACGGATCAATCACTTGTACAGACTTTCGTGATTCAACTGATTTATCCAGGTTCATATAACCAGGCAATATTATCCAACATAGACACCATAGCTTGGAAGTCATTTCAGAGTCAAATAAAGCTCGGTGATAATCGTCATCAACTGAAATACCTAGAAAAGTGATAAATTTTACTGGTTACCAGCATGGAACATTCAACAAAACTAGAAGCAGCTAAGTTTTGAGCAGTAGTACTATGTAGTTCATCCCTGAATATTACAGTTTACTCCCCAATTTTACACTTCATCTCAAGCATGCTTTTTTGTTTTCTAGCTGTTTATACTTAGCTTAATCAAACCACAAAGTACAAGACAGTTATGAAAACATTTAATAAATTCAGCCTTATTTTCCTGCTAATGGTCTTTTCACCCATAAGCCAGGCAGATTTAAAATCAGACTTTCAACAGGCGCATCTTAGCTTTCTAGCTTATATTGATGAAGCGGGTAGCAGTTTTGACCAGGCCTGGGATCTGTTTGAAAAGCTTGATGCAAACTATCCCGATCACCCGGCCGTGCAGGTTTATTTTGGCAGTATGGAAACACTGAAAGCAAGAAATGCCTGGATGCCGTGGACAAAAATGAAGTGGGTTGAGCAGGGACTGGATCGTATAGACAGAGCTCTATCATTGCTTAAACCAGAACATCAGCGGCAGTTTCTTATCGCCACACCTATTGCACTTGATACGCAAATATCAGCAGCCAGTACCTTTCTAGCCGTGCCCTCTTTTCTAAACCGTCTACAGGATGGCAAGGACATGTTTGCCGAAATTCAGCAGAGTACCGATGTCTCAGCACTGCATCCAGAATTACAATGGCGGATCTACTTGATTGGAAAAAGCATTGCTGAACAGGAAGACAATGAAACCGCTATTCACAGCTGGCAGACTAAAATCGACGAACTCAAGATAAACCCATAACAGGACTCACACCATGGTTACTGAAAGCGTATTACAAGCCCGGCATCTGGGCAAAACCTACCATACAGGTGCAATTGCTTTTGAGGCTCTGAAAAACATCAACCTGAATTTAAACAAAGGAGCATTTGCCGCACTGGTCGGACCATCAGGCAGCGGTAAAAGTACGCTGCTTAATATTTGTGGATTGATCGATGACTGTGATCAGGGCGAGTTGCTGTTTGATGGTGAAGACCTGACCCAGGCTTCACAGCAAAATTTGACCAATATTCGACGCCAGAAACTGGGATTCATTTTTCAGGGCTTTAACCTGGTGCCAGTGATGAGCATTGCTGACAATATCGAGTACCCATTATTTCTGGCTGACATGCCGGTAAAACAACGAAAAAAGCAGGTGGCTGAAATGATCGAACGCGTTGGCCTGGAGGATTTATCGCATCGCCTGCCAGATCAGATATCGGGTGGCCAGAAACAGCGAGTCGCCATCGCCCGCGCACTGGTCAAAAAACCACATCTGGTGATTGCCGATGAACCAACCGCCAATCTGGATACGGCAACAGCCACATCTGTCATCGACCTGATGCATGGCATGTGTCAGGAATTCAATGCCACTTTTATTATCGCCACTCATGATGACCGTATGTCCTCACGATGCGATACCGAAATCAGACTACTAGATGGAGCACTGATATGAAATGGTTAATACTGGCTTACAGCAATGTGTTACGCAATAAACGTCGTACCTTCATCACCATATTAATCGCCGCCGTGGGTGTGACCTCGATACTGGTCGGTGGTGGTTTTGCCAACTTTACTTATGAAGGTCTGCGTGAAATGGCAGCCCGTGATTCAGGTCATCTGATCATGGCACATCCATCCTACTTCGATAAAGAAGAAGAGATGCAGATGCAATATGGGCTGTCCGATTATCAGCAACTGAGCCAAAGCATGGCCAGTGATCGGGAAATTCGTTATGTATTACCCAGGATTCAATTCTCCGGGTTGGTCAGCAATGGTGAAAAATCATCTATTTTTATCGGTACGGGAGTCGATCCGGCGGGAGAATTCAAGGTCAAAGGTCCTTTCCTGACCATGGTTTCAGGTTCGGTGTTAAGCAAACGTGAAACCGCAGACAACCCCATGGTGGTCATAGGGCAGAAAATGGCAAAATCGATGAACGTCAAAAAAGGGGATTATCTCACCCTGATGTCGACAACAACGGAAGGTAGCCTGAATGCACTGGATGTAACCGTGCAAGGCGTGATGACGACAGGCGTTCCCGATATGGATTCACGTGCACTGTATGTGAATGTGCGCACCGCTCAGGAATTACTGCAAACCGATAAGGTCAGTACGCTGTCAATTTACCTGCGAAATACCGAAGATACGGATAAATATCGTGACATGCTGTCTACCCAATATCCAGATTATGCATGGAAAACCTGGCTGCAAAAAGCCTTTTATTATATCGGCGTGAAAGGTATCTATGACCGCATTTTTGGTCTGCTGGGTATCGTTATTCTGGTAATGGTATTTTTCTCCATTTCCAACACCGTGAGCATGAGCGTGATGGAACGTACGCGTGAGATTGGCACACTGCGGGCGATGGGCACCTACCAGTGGGAAGTTAATCGTGGTTTCACCCTTGAGGGACTGGTGATAGGAACCATCGGTTCTGTGGCTGGCGCATTGCTTGGTTTTTTCATTTCAATGCTGTTTATGTTGCTGGAATTACAGATGCCTCCACCACCGGGACGATCTGAAGGTTACCCGTTGGCGATTGACATCCCGCTAGATTTTTATGGTATTGCAATAGTATTGACCATTGTGGTGTGTATGCTGGCCGCCTGGTTATCGGCTAGAAAAGCATCAGCCAAATCCATTGTTGAGGCACTTACTCATGTTTAATTTTAAAATCTTTATAATATCCCTGTTTGCTATCTTAAGTCAGCCCGCACAGGCCGATCAAACTGCTAACGAGTGGGTAGAGGTAGCCGATTCCTACCGTCAAACTAACGATAACATGAAGGTTTCTACTCGTGTTCGATTGTTTAAAAAAGGTGTACAGACAAAAGAAAAGCTGTATCAGGTATTCATCAAACCCGGTCGCCAGTCACTGGTTCTGTTTCAGAGTAGTGGTGAAAAAGGTCAGAAGGTATTGATGATGGCAGACAAGTTCTGGATGATCATGCCTAAAAGCCGTCGCCCGATTCGTATCACACCAATGCAAAAACTGCTGGGTGAAGCTTCAACCGGTGATATTGCCACCATGAGCTGGCACGAAGATTATGATGCCGTATCCGAAGGCCAAAAAGAGTCCAATGGGATCATGCTGGATGTACTCAAGCTAACTGCCATCACTAAAGGGGTCAGCTATAAATCTATCCGCCTGACTCTGCAGCCAGAAACCCATAAGCCGGTGATGGCAGAACTGTATGTCAGTTCGGGCAAGCTGGCCAAAACGGCAAACTTTGAAACAGGTCTTCGTGATGGGCGTGAACAGGTGACTAAAATGATACTGACGGATGCGATCCAGAAAGGACGGGTGACTGAAGTTGAATATCAAAGCAGTGAAGCCTACAGTTTGTCTGCCAAATACTACAACCCACAGTACCTGGCGAAGAACCGTAAGTTAAAGGTCAAATAAGCGTGATACAACCTCGCCTATTTTTTCATTTCAGGATTTTACTCTTGTTTTTATTTTCGTCTGCCTTGCTGGCGGATGATATCAGTCTCAGCTATTCAATTCAGCCCCGGTGGTTTGACTATAACGATGAAAGTTATATCAATACTACAGAAGACCTGATCGAAAAAACCAACCTGGTCAGCACACAGATTCTGGAGCTGGTAACTGGCACTGAAAATATCGCACTGACTGCAACCTTGAAGAACCGTCTGCAATCCGATAAAAAAGCTGAGAGCGAAGTGACTGTCAAAGAGCTGGTTTATGCCAATACGCTGGGAAACTGGGATTACTCTGTGGGTCGGCGTATCAGCAGTTGGGGTGTCGGTTCGGCATTTCGCCCGCTGGATGTGGTTCAGCAACAGGATTTGCAAGATACCGATCAGGAAACAATAACAGGCGTAAATCAACTGGCCTTAGAGCGGTTTTCCGGTATGTCCAGTTTAGGTTTTTATCTGATAAACCCGTCTGAAGACAACCAGCAAAGTGGTAAAAAGCAACTTGCCATTATTACCCGTTTTTCTGAATCAAAAGAAAAAGGTGACTGGCAGGGCTTGCTGCGTCTGAGTCAATTGCACAAGCTTCAGGCAGGTATAGGCGGTCTCTATGTTATTAATGATGCTCTGGAACTACATGGTTCGGTGCTGTATTCTGCTCGCTACCAACGAATGGAACATAGCTTGTCTGGACAAAATGAAAATTTACTGGCAACTGAATATCCCTGGGAAACGGTAGAATATCATGATGCAAAAAGCTGGATGCTGGGCGGTAACCTGACCTGGTCAGAGCGTCATAACCTGATTTTTGAATACTGGTTTGATCCGCTTGCGTTAGACAAGTCACAATGGGCAGAGCAGTTAAACCTGATGCAGGAGCAAAATTTGCTGCTCGGGTCGCCAGCACCACAACAGGCTGTGCAGGGCAATCTGGCCTGGAGTACCGAAGCACTGGCCAACCCACACCTTGTGCAGGATAATCTGTTTTTACGCTGGTCTTATCAGGGGGATGAATATTTGCCTCAGGCCAGTATTCTCTATTCACCAGCGGATTCCAGTTTTATGTTTAGCACTTCACTCGGCCTGGATAAGTACTCTATGAAATTTAACATCGGTCTGCGTTTGTTTTCTGGCTCGCAGGATTCTGTTTATGGTCAGATGCCAGTTACCAGCCAGCTTTTTCTGACTGCTTATGGAGACTTTTAAAGTATGCAACTCTGGTCCTTTTTGACTCGCACATCTGACTGGCTGCAACTATTGCTGATCAATAGCATTATTGCGACCCTGTTAACCCTGGTCACACCCAGTACTTTCCTGGTGAATCTAATATACTCACAATGTATCGGCATTTCGATAGCAGGCATGCTGGTGCTGATAACACGTTTAAAAAAACTGCCCGAACCAACAGTCTGGATCTACCTTCCAGGCATTCCACTGGGTGCTATGACAGGTATTATCACAGCCTTTTTTCTGAGCAATGATCTTAAAAGTATTAATTATAGTACCGGTTCCGAGGTAGTCATTCGCAGTCTGTTATTTTCAGTTCTTATAGGTTCCGTTGTCACCTTATATTTTGTTTTGAATGACAAAAGACAAAAAGCACGGGCAGCCCTGGCAGAAGAACGCCTGCGCCTGGCCGACAAGGAAAAGCAACTGGTTGAAAGTCACCTGATGCTGCTTCAGGCGCAGATAGAACCTCATTTTTTATTTAATACTTTATCCAATGTCGTTGGATTGATCGAGGCCAGGCCAGATGCGGCTCGCCAAATGCTTGAATCACTCACCATCTATCTACGCGCAACATTGCATAGAACGCGGGAAGAGACAGCAACCGTAAGCGATGAAGCAGAGCTGCTGCAGGCCTATCTATCTATTCAAAAAATTCGTATGGATAAACGACTGGAATTTAGCATTGATGTACAACCGGGTTGTGAAAAACTGAATCTGCCCCCTTTACTGATTCAGCCACTGGTAGAAAATGCAATTATACATGGACTGGAGCCTGCGATAGAGGGTGGAGAAGTGACCGTCTCTTTTTCAAAAGCTAATGAGATGTTGAAGTGTGTTGTGAGTGATACAGGCATGGGTCTGGATAACGAAAAACAACCAGAAAAGAAAAGTATTGGCCTGATCAACATTAGACAGAGACTGACTTCACTTTACCCAAAGCAGGCTGAATTGATATTACGGCAGAATAAAACAACTGGTATGACAGCAAGTCTCACGATTGCGCTGGAGTGTCTATCATGACAAAAACAGAGATTAGCGCTGTCATTGCCGATGATGAAACAACTTTACGTGAATACCTCAAACACCAGTTACAACTGGCCTGGCCAGAACTTAAAATTGTTGGGGAAGCAGAAAATGGAATACAGGCTTTGCAGCTGATCGAGCAGCTTAAACCTGATATTGCATTTCTCGATATTAAAATGCCCGGCCTGAGTGGACTTGATGTAGCAGCCAGAGTTCAGGGGCTCTGCCATATCGTATTTGCAACTGCTTATGATGAATTCGCCATCAAAGCATTTGAAATGGAAGCAATTGATTACCTGCAAAAACCAGTCACAAAGGAGCGGTTGAAAAGCACGGTAGAACGAATTCAGCAACGAGTGAATTCTGCACCCGATGACCTGAATAAGGTACTGCAATTGTTACAGCAAAAAACCACAACAAAAACTTATCTAAACTGGATTCGTGCATCATTAAAAGATGAAGTACATGTAATCGCAGTCGATGATGTGCTGTATTTCAAGTCAGAGGATAAATACACGACAGTGGTTACCCATCAGCGAGAATACATCATCAGAACTTCATTGAAAGAGCTGGAATCTGAACTTGACCCCGACAGATTCTGGCGAATTCATCGTGCCTCACTGGTTCAGGTTTCACAGATTGATTCCAGCAAAAAAGATTTTGCCGGACACATGACTGTTCAAATGAAGGGAAAAACCAAACCGCTACCAGTGAGCCGCAGTTATCAACATTTATTTAGAGCTGAATAAGCTGGATACAAATGCGGTATTCCTTAGACAACTTTCATATCTTAATTGTCTGGGCTACCCATATTTTGATGACTACTACAAATCTGGTTCAAGTTCCCGAGCGAATGCTAGCCAGTGGTATCAATCATATTCATTAGTCCAAGAAGGATAAAGCAATTCCCTGAACAGCAAATTAAGTGCATCAGAAATTCACATCCGTTTTCCAGACCATATTCTACCCTCCATGGAAAATGACTCTCTGACTAGAAAATAGTAACTATCGGAAAGCTTGTCACTAAGATAGATAATTTCATCCAATCTAGTTCAACAGAGAAGCTGTCTATTTATCTGTGAGCACCAGGTATGGCGAAATAGCCATATAAAAGTTATACTTCATAAATGAGTAAACCGAACTTTGAATGGGACAAGGCAAAAGACCTTGAAAATCAACGAAAGCACGGGGTTTCATTTCTGGAGGCACAACATGCTTTCCTCGATCAAAACCGTATTATTGCTGAAGATTTAGGTCATAGTCAAAAAGAGCAGCGCTTTTACTGCTTTGGACAAAACCAGCATAAAAATGGAATTTTAACAGTGCGTTTTACTTATCGATCTGGTCGCATCCGAATTATAGGCGCTGGTTTTTGGCGAAAAGGTAAAAAGGTTTATGAACAAAACAATTCAATACAGTGACGAACCAATTGGTGAAATTAAGGTAATCTCTGATTTCTTACCTTCTCCAAAAGAGCTTGCACTAAAAAATCAAAATACAAAGGTTACAATTTCACTAAGTTCAGAAAGTGTCTCCTTTTTTAAAGCTGCTGCAAAAAAGAATCATATGCAGTATCAAAAAATGATTCGTCAGTTACTTGATGAATATGTGGCACATCAAAAAAGTACTAACAAATAGCTGCACCGGATTGCAAAAATTGGTACGCCATTTTTGCAATCCGTAATTTTAGCCGATGTATCTTTATAAAGCCCTTGCACACACGAAACATCTGGGATTCAATCTAAGCATGAAAATAAATTACGCCTAATCCTTACCAACCTGGATCAAACTGAAGTCCCCGAAGATAACATTTGATAAAAATCCCCAGCATAAGCGGGCAAAGTTATTGCGCCTGACCAGCAAGGGAAAAGATATCTATACTCAACTTGAAGCTAAACAGAAACCCTGGGCAACCTCTCTGGCCGATGATTTTGAGAATAATGAGTTAAAAAATGTATCCACATTACTGAAAGATTTGATCACTAAAATCGAGTCAAAATAAAGGAGTTCTTTTTAGGTCTTATGAAACTAAATCAACCTTTAAATTGCCATTGCTCAAACGATAAGCCAATTCTTTTAAAAGGTTCCAACCCGCTCTCACCAATTATTTGTATAGATTGTAAAAATCCTGTTTCATTGGAGAATGTAAATATTACGAATAAATTAAAAGCATTACTTGGGAAATGGGCACAGATTTACCACTCAATTTTTACTTTATGGAGTGACAGTATTGAATACAAGGAATGGGCTAAAAAACAGTTACTAGATGAAACCGGTGAAATAAATATTGAAGGACTAGAACTTGCTCAGCAATTAAATGAAAGCAGGAAAATCTATTACTGGATGTTTCAGGATGTGAGTGACAAGAACTATATTCTGCCAAAGCATTGTCCATTTTGTGGAGCATCACTAGAGTTAATATTAAATAATGACTTTAGGGTATGTCACCCTTGCAAAGTAGCCTACCCGGATAAAAACTAGTTCAAATTTTCACCATCATTAAAGTACGTTTAAAACTTTCACGTAAATGATCAACCATAAGCACAACCTTTTGCTGTACGTAAAGTCGCTTGCGATACACCGCATTAATATCCAGGGTTACAGGTTTAAAGTCTTTCAGAATTACCTGTAACTTTCCCTGTTGAACTTGCTCATGCACTAGCCAGACAGGTGCTACAGCAAGTCCCACGCCTGCTAATACAGCTTCACGTAATGCAGCTGGAGTATTCACGGCTAGATTACCGCTAACTTTTACTTTTTCAACGCCTGCTGGTCCAGTATATTGCCATTCTTCTGATGCAGGCATTGATGAAAGTGTGACGCAATTGAATTGATCAAGTTGAGAGGGAGTTTCAGGTTCACCGTTTTTGAGCAGATATTCTGGGCTGGCAATAAAAACTCTTTCTGCACGACCAATTCTTCGAGCTACCATGGTTGAATCCGCAAGTGCCCCTATTTGAATATCAAGGTCTATTCCTTCTCTGACCAGATCAACCTTGCGCTCACTAATCGTCAGATCTACATTCATATCAGGATATTTTTTATGGAATTCCCAGAGAGCAGGCAGTATGAATAACTCACCAAAAGTAACCGGAATACTAAAGCTCAAAGTGCCTGAAGTTTCTGACTGATAACGACTGACACTGGCTTCAACCTCAGCTAATTCTTCCAGCATATGTGTGCAATAATTGTAGTACTCACAACCCGCTTCAGTCGGATTTAACTGCCGGGTTGTACGACCCAGCATTTGTGTACCCAGTCGCTTCTCAAGTGCAGTGATGTGTTTACTGACACTTGAAGGAGACACCCCTCTTTCATCAGCAACCGCAGCAAAGCTACCCATCTCAACCACCCTGCAAAATATAGCCATTGATGTCAGAACATCCATACATCCCCCACACAAAAATAAACCTCGATAGATTTTACCATATCACTAATCAAACTATGCAAGCTCCAATTGAACTAACAAACCAACTTAGTACATTCATTCCAAATTGGAAATTATGATATTCGTGTAAGGGTAATTATCAATTCCCCTGAATACGATAAGATTTTCGTCAGTTGATAATTACTTACCAAGAGGACAAACAATGAAGATTTTACTGATGAAAATAATTCTTTTCTTTCGCAAAAAAAGAGCCACTCCAAAGGCCCCTGCTTTTACTGTAACCGGGATGAGAACACCACTTATTGTACCGAAACCTCCTAAAGGTGAAGAAGAGTTTGTTAAATTAATGTGCAAGCATGCAGAAGAGGTAATGGGTTTTCTTCCAGACCCACTTCTAGTGATGGCAATGAGCCCTAAAATACTTCAGGAATTTGCTGAGTTCTTAAGTGATTATGAGTCACACCCCCGCTTGAGTTCAGACCTGTTAGCAGTGTTAAGGTATTTAGTAGCAGCAAAGAATGACTGTAAATACTGTGTAACTACCAGTGAAGCAATCATGATTGATCAGATGAATATAGATCTGGATGATCTTCGCAATGCACAGGATGACCCTTCCACATTCCCTTTTCCTGCAGACAAGAAAACACTTCTACTTCTTATTTTAAAAATGGTTTTAGATCCAGATACTGTTGAAAAAAGTGATCTTGAAGAAGCCTATAAGCACGGCTGGACAGATACAGATATTTACGAAGCTGCAAATTATACAGTTCGTAACCTTGCCGTAGATCTCTTATTAAAAGCATACAAAATTGATGGCCAGGGTGCATTTTCCTGATAACCAGCTGAGTACAACAACACAGTCTACTTTTAACTTTCCATAGAGGAAAAAATCATGAGTGAACACATAAATACTGTTACAGATGCTAGTTTTGAAAATGAGGTACTTAAATCAACACAACCCGTACTGGTAGATTATTGGGCAGAAGGTTGTGGTCCCTGCAAGATGATTGCACCAATCCTTGATGAAATTGCATGTGAATATATTGATAAGGTCAAAATCACCAAGCTACGAGTTGATGAAAATCCTGATACACCTCCAAAGTATGGTATTCGTGGTGTACCAACGCTGATGTTATTCAAGGACGGTAAAGTTATAGCGACAAGATTAGGTGCTGTTAACAAGGAACAACTTACCGGATTTATCAACAGTCATTCCTGATGGTTTAACAAGAAAAATATTAAATGGAGATATCATGAATAACAGTAAACATTGTAAATTATTAATTTTAGGTTCTGGTCCGGCCGGTTATACCGCTGCAGTTTATGGCGCTAGAGCCAACTTAAACCCGGTCATGATCACCGGCATGGAAAAAGGTGGGCAACTCATGACAACCACCGAGGTCGACAACTGGCCAGGGGATGTTGAAGGTCTTCAGGGACCCGCCCTGATGGAACGTATGCACAAACATGCTGAACGATTTAATACTGAAATTATTTTTGACACCATCAATAAAGTAGACTTTTCCGACCGGCCTTTCAAATTACAGGGTGATAGCGCAAGTTATACCTGCGATGCCCTGATAATATCTACAGGAGCATCAGCCATGTATCTGGGCCTGGAATCAGAAGAAACCTTTAGAGGTCGAGGTGTCTCAGCCTGTGCAACCTGTGATGGTTTTTTCTACCGTAATCAACGAGTGGCGGTAATTGGAGGTGGAAATTCAGCTGTAGAAGAAGCACTTTATCTTTCCAATATTGCTGAACATGTAACGGTTGTGCATCGCCGTGATCAATTTCGTTCTGAAAAAATACTGCAGGAACAAATCAGACAAAAAGCTGAAAACGGCAACATCACCATAGAATGGAACCATGTGCTGGAAGAGGTGCTCGGTGATGATTCTGGTGTTACAGGTATGAGAATAAAAAGTGTTAAAGATGACAGTTATAAGGATATAAACTTACAGGGTGTATTTGTTGCTATTGGGCACAAACCAAATACCTCGATTTTTGAAGACCAATTAGATATGCTAGGAGGCTACCTAACAGTGCAATCTGGAACAAATGGTAATGCAACACAAACCAGTGTTGAAGGAATATATGCAGCGGGTGATGTGATGGATCACGCTTACCGTCAAGCCATTACTTCTGCTGGCACTGGTTGTATGGCCGCACTGGATGCAGAGAAATATCTGGATCAACTTGATACCGAAAAGTGATGAATTATTATTGAGATTAATAGACATTAACTAGAGGAGACACAAAATGTCCTGGCAGGAAAAACTAGACCACTATATGACAGGTTTGGAAAAACGCAATCCTGGTGAACCTGAATTCAGACAGGCAGTATACGAAGTAGCAGCCTCAATTTTCCCCTTTATTGAAGATAAACCAATTTACCATGAAGCACAGATCATGGAGCGTATGGCCGAACCTGATCGGATTATTACATTCAGGGTTTGCTGGGAAGATGATCAGGGAAATATCAGAGTCAACCGTGGATGGCGCGTTCAAAATAATAATGCGATTGGCCCTTATAAAGGTGGCCTCAGATTTCATCCAACCGTCACTCAAAGTATTCTCAAGTTCCTGGCTTTTGAGCAGACCTTTAAAAATAGCCTGACTGGTTTGCCAATGGGTGGAGGCAAAGGTGGGTCTAATTTTAATCCAAAAGGAAAGTCCGATAATGAAGTGATGCGCTTTTGTCAGTCATTTATGACCGAGCTGGATCATTATATTGGTGCTGATATGGATGTTCCCGCAGGTGATATCGGAGTGGGCGCCCGTGAAATTGGCTATTTATTTGGCCAGCACAAACGTTTAACCAAAGAATTTACCGGTGTATTGACGGGTAAAGGCATGGAGTTTGGTGGCAGCCTGATTCGGGTTGAAGCCACGGGTTATGGCGCTGTTTACATGATGGCCTCCATGTTGGAGTGTAATGGTGAATCATTAGAGGGGAAGACTGTCTGTATTTCCGGTTCAGGAAATGTAGCAACATACGCCACAGAGAAAATTAATCAGCTGGGTGGCAAAGTGGTTACGCTCTCAGATTCCTCAGGTTTTATTCATGACCCAGAAGGTATAGATGCGGAAAAACTGGCTTTTGTGGTTGATTTAAAAACAGTGAAACGAGGAAGAATTTCAGCATATGCCGATGAATACACCAGCGCATCGTTTTATGCTGGAGAGCGCCCCTGGAGTATAGCTTGTGATCTGGCGATACCTTGTGCCACTCAAAATGAAATCAACGAAAAAGATGCACAAAATTTACTCAAGAATGGGTGCATAGGTATTTCAGAAGGTTCAAACATGCCAACGGAACAGGCAGCTGTTGACCTGTTTCAACAGGCTAAAATTCTATTTGCACCCAGTAAGGCCGCAAATGCTGGTGGGGTAGCAGTGTCTGGTCTGGAAATGAGTCAAAATAGTGCGCGCATAGCCTGGAAAGAAGATGAGTTACAGCTAATGCTGAAAGATATTATGCAAAAAATTCATGACCAATGCGCAGAATATGGCCGAGAAAGTGATACTCATGTTAACTACCTGAAAGGCGCAAACATAGGTGGTTTCATTAAAGTTGCAGATGCTATGTTGGCATTTGGAGTTCTTTAATGTCTGCCCGAATTACTCAAAGAAAATTACTCAAAGAAATGGCTGGTTACGACAAAGCTAAAATAGTTTATTCCAGCGTAAAATCAATATCATGCTTAACCGTTCTTCCTCTACACCTTCAATTTCCAGTTAAGTATCATTGCATGTATGTGTAATAAACCCAATATCACATTCACTTTTTTTTTACTGCCTGTTCAACATTTACCGCAGGTCTGGTTCAGCAAAGCTTACTGATGGATGATGGATGATGGATGAACACAAAAAGATCCCAGCAGGCAGTATGGTACTGGTGGGGAAATGCAGGGTACAAAATATATGCTATCACTGACATGGAATGCACCTGAAGATGCATTTGATAATCAAGATCAGTACTTATTTGAGGGCAGATCAGTTGATGATATTTTTGTGAGTAACACAAGCACTTATAAATTTTGTGGAATAGAAATCCTGATTTAATGTGGTGAAATCACCACTTTTTAAAAATATCAGGCACTATAAACTACAGTTAAACCAGATAAAATTATGAATAAACAAGCTGGTTGAAAGCAATGAGTAATAAATTAAAATTCAGATTATCAATTATGAGCTTTGTTATATTGGCACTGCTGAGTGTTGCTTTATTTTATTATTACAAAATTCAAACATCATGGGTCGATAGCCCTGTTTACTCAAGAAAAGGGACAGAACCTGCTCGTACACTTGTCGTTGTTTACTCCCGCACAGGCAATACCTTTGGAGCAGCGAAAGAAATTTCTAGTTTTCTTAATGCAGAACTGCTGCAAATAAAAGCACCTCAATACGATACAACGATAAATGGTCAAATGCTTGCATCCAAGGATGCAGATAATGAAGTAACAATGACCGATATTCAGCACAAAGCAGTGGATCTATCCCAATATGAATTAATAGTTCTTTGCTCGCCCACCTGGTGGTTCAGACCTGCGCCCCCGCTATGGTCATTTGTTGAAAATCATAATTTTTCAGGCAAAAAGGTATTTTTAATGATGACTGGAAACAGTCGCTATAAAAATAAATTTATTGATGAATTTGAAACATTAGTAAAACAGAAGAATGGTGATTTTGCTGACTTCTTATTTATTCGTAGAGGACGTATTTTCTGGCAAAAAACACCTGATGATGTGAGTGTAGAAATTCGAGAAGCTTTGGAAAAACGAAAATTCTTTATGCAATATAAAGACTAACAAAGCATAATCCTGAGATCATGAAATTAAATTCATTTGTTTAATTAAAAAAATGGTATTTCATAGAACTCAGTCGTTGATCAGTTTTGCTGACTCAAATATCAGTTGAAGTCCCAATTGCGGAGCGCAGCTTTTGGTAGCCCGAGTGAGCCAGTCTTGTTCATTAGTTTTTTTATTGATTGTCTTTTATCAAGGATATTGCTTCATCATATGTTCTTACAATATTACTTTCCCAATTAGTTTCATCGCTATAAGCTTGCCACATCCTAAGCATTCCAAACTGGAGGTCAGAAGGCGCGATTAAAATGGGTTTTATATGTTTAATAATTTTAGACATTTCGATAGATTTCTTCGCACTTAATTGTATTCCAGCAGAGGTAACATCAAATTCAGTTGTATCTGTAAAATCATTTACAGAAAATTAACATAATTTAACTCTATCTTTAGAATTTGCTTTTTCATCGATACTATTTAAGAAATCATCATCAGTAACTACTCCAGAAAATGTTGTAATTATTAACTTCTCATCATCTTTATATTCTATTTTGTACGCCATGATACTACCTTCTAATAACGTCGCATTTCAGCGGGACTGTATGCAGCGCAAAGGAACAATATTTCGACTAAAAGCCTTGTTAGAGCTTTTATTTAAATAGATCAATGTTAATACCATTGCTTTCTATAACCTCTTGTAGCTGCAAACGTTTTTGACCTGCAGCAACTGCCATTACTTTTGCTAAAACTTCTTTGATTTCACCTTTAGTGATATTAGATTTTTTTGCTACTTTCAAATAATAACTAGTACATGGTGAACAATTCATTGCTAGTGCAGCTGATAGACCAACAAGTATTTCAGTTTTTGAATCTATGTGTTCGTTTTTATGTGTTGATTCATAGAATGAGTCATACAAATTCTGGTGTTTTTCAGTAAGTAATTTCATTTTATATTTTCTTGTAGCTCAAACAGTTAAATTAACAGTTTCGCAAAACTTCATAATTTAGGGAATTATACAAGCAAATTTTATATTCACAATCACGGCTCTTTGCATGAACTCATTGATACCTACTTTAATAATTTAATCAATGCTTTCGCAGGCGAACAGGCCCCTGACTCTGTGGCCGTTTGCCTTTAATATTTTCATAGAATTTGGCAATAATATCCATGTCTGCATCAATATTGCCACTTGGATACAATACTTGCGCAAACCCCAGTGATCGATTGCTGTAATCAATATAAGCTAAACAGATGGGCACTTTCGCTGAAATGGCAATATGATAAAAACCACTTTTCCAGCAATTTGTTTTTGAACGGGTACCTTCTGGAGCAATGGTAAGGACCATTTCATCCATTTGTTCAAATCTTTTAGCAATCTGTTCAATAAAACCGTGTGAGCTGCTTAGGTCAACAGGTATACCGCCAAGAAAAGTAAACAGGTAGTATAAAGGCCCCCAAAACATCTGTATTTTCGCTACCCAGTAAATTTTCAGATCGACCGTCCAGAAGGTAAGTAGTGCAAGTGGAAAATCCCAGTTACTGGTATGTGGAGCACCTATCATAACGAATTTTTTTTCTTCCGGTAAAACAACATTTAGTTGCCAGCCGGCCAGTTTTAATATTCTTTTGGAAATTGACTTAAGCATTTTATTTTTTATTATCTTTAATAACCACTACCATCAATACCATACAACAGATTTCTATCGGATATCAGCTTAACTTCTACTCACAGGATAAACCGATAATTGTAGCATCTAAAATTATGGCTGATTAATAGCATTATTATCTGACTGAACAAAGTTAATCCACACTAATATCATTAGTTCCCGTTAAAAATCCGCGTTAAACTTACCTACCAGGTTACTTCACTGCAAAAAGCAAACCACAAAATGAATAGAAAGATTGAATTATTAGCTCCAGGCGGCGATGTAGAAGCCATTAAAGCTGCTGTTATTGCTGGTGCTAATGCAGTCTATTGTGGCCTGGATAACTTTAATGCTCGAAACCGCGCCTCCAATCTTACTTTTGATGACTTATCCGGCATTTTACGCTTAACACACAAATATGACTGCGACGTATTTTTGACCTTGAATGTAGTCATTCTTGAATATGAAATCCCTAGCTTGATCAAGCTACTGAACAAGCTGGTTAACTCTGGTATTGATGGCATTATTGTTCAGGATCTAGGGATTTTTAACCTGGTAAAGAAATATTTCCCGTCACTCAATATTCACGCTTCAACGCAACTGACTACTCTTAACGAGGGGCAGATATTATTCCTGGCAAAAATTGGGGCATCTCGCGTTAATTTATCACGCGAATTAAATATTAACGAAATGAAATCTTTATCGGCATTAGCCCATAAGCACAATGTACTTACTGAAGTTTTTGTTCATGGTGCATTGTGTATCGCATTTTCAGGACAGTGTTATTCAAGCTCGGTCAGCGTGGGTAACTCTGGCAATCGGGGAAGTTGCAGCCAGGCATGTCGTGATGAATACGAAATCACAGCAACAGGCAATCGTTTTCCACTTAACCTGAAAGATAACTCTGCTTATTTTGACCTTCCAGAGTTAGTCGATGCTCAAGTTGACTCTTTGAAAATTGAAGGTCGAATTAAAAATGCTCACTATGTTTATACCGTGGTAGATACCTGGCGAAAACAGGTCGATGAGTTTGTTGAATCAGGAAAATTATTGGCCGATAATTCTAACTTGCATCGTGTTTTTAACCGTGACTTTACTAACTCATTTTTACAGGGCGACCTCACAAAGGATATGTTTATCGACAATCCTCGTGATCACAGCATTCAACACGCCATTGAAAAAAGCCATGCTGTTCTGGTAGAAGATATTCAGAAAGTAAAGCACGAACTCTACACCAGGAAAAATGAGCTCGGAGCAGAACTTGCAGAAAAAATTAAATATATCAGCATTGCTAAACAACCATTGGCATTAACTTTTACTGGCAAGTTGAACGAAGCTTTATGTTTAACCATGACGATAGGTGATGACGACAAGTTACACAGCTTGAAAACTGAATTAAAGCTCAAACCTGCCAATCAATCGGCGATAAATCAGGCCACATTAGAAAAGCGTTTTAAAAATTTCGCAAACAATGATTACACCATTGAAGGTTTTGACTGTGATGGTCTGGATGATGACTTAAGCATTCCGTTTAAGGCACTAACAGCATTAAAAAATCAGGCGACTTTTCTGTTAAATAATTCAGTAGAAGTTATTCCCTTTGTTGAAGTATCCACATTAGAAAAGAAAAATAAATCCAGCTCAAAACATAGTTTATCAATATTGATTGCCGATGAAAAAGATAGTCAACTGTGTGATTTAACTGATGCTGACGTATATTTCAAGTTGCCAGAAAGTTTCAAAAAAGGTAGCAATAAGTACATCGATATTTTATTGAATAATCCACGCCTGATACCATGGTTTCCTGCGGTATTAATTGGTAATGATTACGACGAATCAGTACGAATACTTGAACAGGTTCTTCCTGACCGTATTGTTAGTAATAATACCGGCATTGCCTACAAAGCCTTTGAAATGGGCATTGAGTGGATTGCTGGTCCATTCTTGAACACCACCAACTCTTACGCACTACTAACCTTGAAAGAAGAATTAAACTGTGCCGGAGCCTTTATTTCAAATGAAATAAATCGCATGCAAATCAAAAACATAAGGCGACCGGATAACTTCAAATTGCTGTACAGCATTTATCACCCGATTTTAATGATGACCAGCCGTCAGTGTTTCTTCCAGCAAACCGTCGGCTGTAAAAAATCCAGCATCGATGATAAGTGTATGCTGACCTGTACAAAAGCTACTACGATAAAAAATATCAAAGGTGTTTCTTTTAATATTGATAAACAGAAAGGTGGATACCCCAGTATTTATAATCATGAACAGTTTTTAAACTTCGATATCGTGAATGATCTAGCTGATTTATTTGATGAGTTTTTTATTGATCTGACAAATATTGGCACTGGCTCTAAAGCAGAGCAAGACAAAGCACAGTTGATAACACTGTTTGAAAATTTCTTAAGCGGTGATGATCAGGCACAACAAAAATTAAACAATTTGATCATTGTATCGACTAATGCACAATATAGTCAGGGACTGTAAAATAAGGAAGAATAGTATCTACTCAGCATAATTTAAAAAGTCAAAATATATTCACCACAAAGGCATGAAGCTCACGATGAAGATCAAAAACACATTAATTAAATTCTAATATTCAGGCATTAGTCATGATTTCGAACAAACTTGATTAGTACAGAATGATTCACCTTCGTGTACTTCGTGCCTTCGTGGTGAAAAATCTTTAAATTGTTCGAATATTGAAACTCACTGAGTGAGTTACGAAGAATATATTTTTGGATACACTGCTGCCTCGTTAACTTAATATCAATATTACTGAGGCGTCAATAAGTGCCAGATTGCTTCGATATAAGCTTGTTGTATATCTTTTGGTGATAAGTGGTAAAAAGCTATACAGGCCTGTTCTAGCTGCTCATCATAATTACCCTGATGTTCAAGCAGCCATATATACAATGTGTAATCCTGAAGCGATCATTTGCGACAACATTAACAGGTAGAGCGAAATCGCATCCAGTTGCAGGTGGCCCCACTCTTCATCTCCAACAACCGCCAGACCCGTTTGAGTACCAAATTTAGCATGAATGGAATCTGCTGGATCAATTTATTTCAAAGAGTTTAATTGATTTTGTAGTTATTGATATAAACTCTTACAATGTTGATCATTGAACAGTAAATAGCACTATGCCTGAACAAAAAACCTGGAATCTGGTTGCCGATATTGGTGGAACCAATGCCCGCTTCGCAGTACATGATATAAGCTGTGATGAAATTAAAGATACCATCGTATTATCCGTTGCTGAATATCCTCATTTTCTAAATGCATTACATAACTTTATTGATCAAATCAAACAAACAGGGAACTGGGAACATCTTCCCCAAGCTGCCTGTCTGGCCGTGGCCTGCCCGGTCGACGGGGATTTGATACGTTTTACCAATAGCCACTGGACTTTCAGTAAATCTGAACTTTCCAGCAAACTAAATCAAATTCAAGTCGATGTCATTAATGATTTTACAGCTATTGCTTATAGTATCTCGGCACTAAATTCGAATGAATGGTTTCAGCTTGGTGAAGGAAAACCCCAAACTGATAAACCCGTGGCAATTCTTGGACCCGGCACCGGACTGGGCATGTGCACACTGGTACCTGTCGAACACAACTTTATTGTTCTTGATGGTGAAGGGGGGCATACCCATTTTGCTCCAGCATCTGCCCAGGAGATAGCCATACTGAATGAATTACAAACCCGTTTTGAACTGGTCTCTTTAGAAAGACTGTTATCTGGAGCAGGCATCATAAATATTTACCAGGCCCTGTGTAATTTGCAATCTGCTGACATCGTTCATCAAAAAGCAGCAGACATTACTACCGCAGCTATTGAAGGAAGTGATGGGCAGGCGGTTGAGGCTTTATCTGTTTTCTGCCGCATACTCGGGTCTACAGCTGGTAATTTCGCAATGATGACAGGAGCCAGAGGTGGTGTTTATATCGCTGGTGGCATAGCCCCAAAAATCATCGACTTTATCGCTAACAGTGAGTGCAGAGAACAGTTTGAAAATAAAGGCCGATTTGCATCTTATGTAAAAAATATACCATTAAGAATTTTACTGAAAGATCAACCTGGTCTGCACGGCGCTATGCAGAAATTAAAACTCAGCTAATGCCCTGTTTGATTTGATAATGGATTTATTTGAACATGACCCTGACTTTAATTTATTACCCTATGATGGTGAAGTAAATTATTTTGGGGTAATTTTATCACCCTCTGAATCCACTCATTATTTAGACCATTTATTGAACGCTATTGAATGGAAAAATGATGAAGTGATTATTGCCGGTAAACACATTACCACCAAACGCAAAGCAGCCTGGTATGGAGATGAACGCTATGCTTACAGTTATTCGAATACCACGAAACATGCCCTGCCCTGGACCACAGAATTACTCTTGCTAAAAGACATCGTAGAGCAATATTGCGGAAAAACTTTCAACTCATGCCTACTCAACCTGTATCATAATGGTGATGAAGGCATGACCTGGCATTGTGATGATGAAAAAATGCTAGGTGTTAATACAACTATCGCATCTTTAAGTTTCGGGTCTGAACGAAAATTTTCTTTCAAACATAAATCATCCAGACAAACCATTTCTATAGATTTGCAACAGGGTAGTTTATTGATCATGAAAGGCACCACTCAAACTCATTGGTTACACAGCCTGCCAAAAACAAAAAAGTCGACTTCCCCTCGAGTAAATCTTACCTTTAGAACAATTGTTAATTAAAGTAACTATTCAGCATATTAAAAGTCAAAAAATATCACCACGAAGGTCACGAAGAAAAACAAATACATATTTTTAAAATCTACTAATTCGATAATTAGTTATGATTTTAAACAAATTTAAATATCCCATATTAGTTTCCCTTCGTGTACTTCGTGCCTTCGTGATGAAATTTTAGTATTAAATATTAATCAGCTTTTACTGGTCCATTTTTTCAGTGACTGGTAAAGCATTTCTTTCTTAAATGGTTTTGTTACAACATCATTCATACCTGCTTGCTGACAGCTTTGTCGATCTTCTTCAGAGGCATTAGCCGTTAGAGCAATAATGGGGACAGGTTCAATATTATTCTGACCCGCCTCAATTTCACGGATTTTTCTGGTCGCATCATATCCATCCATAACAGGCATTCGGCAATCCATAAAAATAAAATCAAACCTTTCATTTTTCCAGTAATCTACCGCTTGCTGCCCATTTGATGCGAGCTTTACTTTACAGTTAAAACTTTCTACAAATTTTTTGGCAATAATTTGATTAGGAATAACATCTTCAACAATTAGTATATTTAAATTCAAAGCCTCAAATGTTGGTTCATCCTTAGATTTTTTAATATTGAGATCTTCACTTTGTTCAAGAACATCAATTTCCACCAGGCTTAATAACACTTTAAACTGAGTACCTTCACCTTTGATGGATGAAACACTTATTTCACCTCCCATCAAGCTCACCAGTTTTCGGGTGATGGCAAGACCTAACCCTGTACCCTCATATTTTCGGGTAGTTGCCTGGTCGGCCTGAGTGAATTCATCAAATAAATTTCCGACAGACTGCTCATCGATCCCTATGCCTGAATCTGAAACTGTTAATTGAATAAGATTGGCATCAGATTTTTGTTGAGGTTTTTTAATTATTATTTTTACAAAACCGCGATGAGTAAATTTTATGGCATTGCCTATCAGGTTAACCAGAACCTGTTTAATTTTTACCGAATCCCCTGTGAAGAGTACTGGACAATCTGTCGAGTATTCTAAAATCAGTTCAAGATTTTTTTGCTGTGCCAGGCTATCCGTCATGCCAATACATTCATTACACAAGTGCTGAAGATTAAAATCTATTTCCTCCAGTATTGTCATGCTGGAGTCAAGCTTGCTGAAGTCCAGAATATTATTGATAATATGTAAAAGGTTCTGTCCGGATATATTGATTAAATCAACATATTCTTTTTGCTCATCATTGAGAGGTGTATCTTCCAGTAACTGAGCCATACCAAGAACACCATTCATCGGGGTTCTAATTTCATGACTCATGGTTGCCAGAAAACGACTTTTAGATTGATTAGCTATATCGGCCTTTTGTTTAGCATTATAAAGGTCGGTGATATCGAGTCTGTATCCAACGGTATAACCCGATGGTGTTTTACTTTCACGTAAGTTTATCCATCGACCATTATTAAGTTCCTGCATTACATCTGACTGTGGTTGATTGTGAATAGCCAGAAGCTGTTTTATCCATTCATCTTCACAACCATTAGCATCTACATAGAGTCCATTATTACAACCATAGCGGAGTATCTCTTCAAATGTTCGACCTTGTTTAATCAAATCAGTAGAAGGTTTATACATTTGAGTATATTTCTCATTAAAAAATACAAGTCGATCTTCTGGATCAAAAATTGCAAAAGCCTCTCCCAGCGCTTCTATAGAAGATCGAAGTAATTGTTCACTCTGTATTATTTTACTTTCTGCCAGTTTCCGTTCAGTAATATCCGTCGAGACACCCAATAGAGCATAGATTTCACCTTTATGGTTATGCAGCGGTATTTTTGTCGTAATAAAAACAGTTTCAGCACCACTTTGTTTTACTTTTCTTACATCTTCCTGACTGATGGTTTGACCTTTAGTTAAAACTAACCTGTCCACTTTCTGAATTGATTTAGCAGACTGTTCATCAAAAAACTGTCTGTCATTAGAACCTATTACTTTTTCCAGTGTGGTGTTCCATAAATCACAGGTCATCTGATTAGCATAAATATATTCCCCCCGAATATCTTTCAGATAAACATACACATTAATATTGTTAATAATAGTTTTAAGTTGAAGTTCACTTAGAGCACGAGCATGTTCTGACTGGCGCAATTTAATCAGATAAAAAGCAAATAGAATGAACAAGACAAGAGCAAATAAAACATACTTTACAACGGTTACAACTTTAAAACCCTGGTTTATGGTTAAGCCCATCCAGCGATGTAAAATAGTATCTTTTTCACTCTGATTAATACCATTTAAAACTTTCTGCAATATGCTTAATAATTCATGATATTTATGAGCAACAGCAATTCGGTGATTCGTGTTGTATTCAGTCACTCCTGAAAAGCGTAAATTTAACAATCCCTGTTGCTGAATATAGTAGTTTGAGGCTACACCATCACCAATGCAGGCATCAGCTACACCTTCATTGACTGATCGTAATGCTTCTACTTCATTCAGCACGGGTATTAAATTTATATCTGGATAATCCCTTGATATTTTCTCCTCTAACATGGATCCCTTTTCTATCGCTACATTTTTACCACTCAGATTATTTATACTCCCAAAATATCCCTTACTGGTATCGCTGATAATAACGACAGGTGATTTAAAATAAGGTTCTGTAAAGTCGAAGTTCCTGTGATTTTTCTGGGTCATATGGGCATTGGCGATAATATCAAGTTTTTGCAGATTTTGAGAATCAATCAGATCATCGCCATTTATTTTCTTTACTACTTCAAATTCGATCCCTAACTTACTTTCAATAATATTCAGGTAATCTGCCGTCATACCCCGATAATTCCCATCATTATCCAGCCACTCAAAGGGGGCAAAGCTGGTATCTATCCCAACACGTATCACTGGATGTTTATCTAACCACTCTTTTTCTTCGGGTGTAAAGTCCAGAGCCTGTTGGTAAATAAAACCAGATAGTCGTTCATCTGAAACTGGCTCAGCCAATTTAAGACTTTGATAAATACCGACTACTCGTCGGAGACGGTTTATCTCAATCGACCCTAAAGGGATAGTGTCGGGTAAAATAAGACTGCGGATACTTTCCGCCTCAAAAACCAGGTGAGCTCTGGATTTTTGTGGATTGAACTGATTAATAATAAAATCAATAACTTCATCGGGATTATCAAGCGCATATTGCCAGCCTTTTAAACTGGCTCGTCTAAATTTATCCACACGTTGAGGATTGTTTTTCACTTCATATTTAGAAGTAAATAAAATATCTCCATAAAAATCCAGGCCATAACTCAATGGGCTTATAATATTTATATCTATGCCCTTTTCACGAAAGTAAAATAATTGATCACTTAAATAAGCAGGCATAACATCAACAATGCCCTGTACAAGATCAACATTCCTGAAAGTTGAGGGTATATATGTATAATCTTCAGTGGTTAATTCAGCCTGAGCCAGTAAAGCAATAATTGGTGCTTCATTACCTCCTGAATGGTCAAACATGATTCGCTTTCCAGACATTTCATAGGGACTGATAATTCCAGAAGACTTTTTACTGATTAAAACCAGCGGATCATGCTGTAAAATTGCAGCCACTGCAACTACAGGCTCTCCATTGACATAATTTACAACAGTACTTGAGTCACCTATTCCATAGTCGGCTTCCCCCCTTACTACCTGATCAATGACAGGCTGTTCAGGGTTTCGCTCCCTTATTTCAACATCCAGTCCCTCATCCTGATAGTAACCTTTCAGTTTAGCAGCGTAATAACCGGCAAACTGAAATTGATGAAACCATTTAAGCTGTAGAACAATTTTATCCAGTTGAGGTAATTGAGCACTGGCTGAAGGGGCAAAAAATAGTAACGATATAACCAATAAAGACAAACTGAAACACCAGTTTGAGTTTGTAGATTTTTTTAAACAACACGAAAACATTTAAAAACTCGATGATATTTCTTGTAGTAGTATTTTTTGAATGAAATAAAGTATTTTCATTATTTGAGTATATCTTAAGTAACTAAAAATACCGGAAACTAAAACCTTTTCAGCTTAAATACTTCTGCTATGACTGTCTCTTTAATCACTATACAGATTCATCTACAGAACTAATTTAATTTCTAACCTGTTAACACAAAGCTACTCAACCAACTGCTTTTTGAATAAGAGGGACAAGAGATTCAGGAAATTTAATATTTCCTTCCAAAGCAAATTGCTGACCAGCAGAGGACATCTTCTGCCAGGTTTTACGAATAATATCCAGCCATTTATCTTCATCATACTCAGGATGTCTCTCAGCAAAAGCCAACATATAATGTTCAAGAAACACCAGATCGGTGACATCTTCTAATAATTGAGTATCTGGGTTCACTTTAATACCACGTTTTCCAACTGATTTTTTCACCCTTTCGATACTTTCTTCGTCATATCCCACCTGCTGCATGATAGTAGCCGTGGTATTGGCATGAAATTTATACAACTGAGTTCTCCATTGCAGATAACCCTGACGATTCATAGGAAAGGTTTTGCGGTCAGATGTCCAGCGTTGAATATGTTGCCCACGCATGGAAATTTTAGCCACATCATCTGCATCAGGTCTGTATCTATCCAACATATCAGTCATTCTGACTGAATAAAGCAGCTCTTTAGGCCATTCCTTACCATTTTCATCCTTGACCATATTGGGGTCTTCTACGTTAGCAGCATCTATCTGTGAAATTGTTTTTTCGAGCAAGGACATTCAGTTTCTCCACCAGTAAAAAATACATACATTTTAACAAATATTTTAGTAGATATTCCTGATTAAAATCCAGTCTTTTAATTATAAATAACAATTTTTAAGTCAAACCAATCATGTTCAGATAACAAATATGAATAATATTTAGTAATAATTAATTAAATGCTTAATTACTAAATAATTTTATATAATTACTTTAGCAAACTCTTATATAAAGCCATTTCTCTAAATTTTTTAATTGACTTAGATCAATCATTTCGTAACTATGTTAAATCATTGCCTTTCTCTTGATAAATATCAATCATCCATAAAGTACCAGTGGAATAGCATTGCAACGGAAGATCCGAAAAACAATTAAATTTAATAAAAATGAGGAATATGGCCATGTTTAAAAAAGCTATTCTGGCATGCTTGTTGATGGGAGCCTGGGGACTTGCTCCAGCATCAGTTTCAAGCCCGCCTAGTGAAATGTCTGATGAAACAAAAAAGTGTGTTAAATGTCACCAGAAAAACAACCCAGGTATTGTTCAACAATGGGGTCGCAGTAAACACTATGGTGCTAACGTAGGTTGTTATGAATGTCATCAGGCTGATGCCGGTGATGTGGATGCATATATCCATGATGATAAAAAAGTTAAAAAGAACATTTCTATAATTGTATCTCCAAAAGACTGTTCAAACTGTCACGAGAAAGCGGCGAATGAAATGACTACTTCTCGACATGCTAAAGCGGGTCATATTCTGGATTCTCTGGATAACCTGTTAGCAGAAGTTGTAGAAGGCAATCGTGGATTTGTAACCGAGGGATTTCCTAAAGGAAACTCTTCAGCAGCTGTAAATGGTTGCTGGCAGTGTCATGGTTCTAAAGTTAAGGTACTGGAAGATGGTGCACTTGATCCAGCTACATGGCCAAACACAGGTATTGGACGAATCAATCCTGACGGATCTGAAGGATCTTGTTCAGCATGTCACTCTCGTCACCAGTTCTCCACTGAGCAGGCACGTAAGCCTGATAACTGTGGTAAGTGTCACTTAGGTCCAGATCATCCTCAAAAAGAAATCTATGAAGAGTCTAAGCATGGTATCGCATTCAAGGCTTATCAGGATGAAATGAATCTGGACAGTGCTAAATGGGTAGTAGGTGTTGATTATACAGCCGCTCCAACTTGTGCAACTTGTCACATGGGTGCTACACGTAACCAGGATTCAACTCATAACGTTGGTGAAAGAATCAGCTGGACTAACCGTCCACCAATTTCTGTCCGCCCAGAAGTAATGGATGCGAAAATGGGACTTGAGTCAGCTAACCTTAAATGGGATGACCGTCGTGACAATATGCAGGATGTTTGTAAAGCCTGTCATACTGAAACTTACGTTGAGCAATTCTATCAGCAGTACGATAGTATGATTGAGTTATACAATGAGAAATTTGCCAAGCCTGGTAAAGCTCTTTACGGTGCAGCTAAACCATTACTGAAGAAAGCCAAGTTCTCTAACAAGCTTGACTGGATCTGGTTTGAGTTATGGCATCATGAAGGACGTCGTGCACGTATGGCGACATCTATGATGGCTCCTGACTATACTCATTGGCATGGTACTTACGACCTGGCTAAACACTTCTACACCAAGATGGTTCCAGAACTGGAAAGCCTGATTTACAAAGGCAAGAAAGCTGGTGGTAAGAAGAAGAAAGCTGCTAAAAAGCTACAAAAAGAACTGGATAAGGTTCTTAACAGCAAAAACCACAAGTGGTACTTAGGTAAGAAGTAATTTACCCATAGTGAAGAAAACCTCGCCTTTTTCAGGCGGGGTTTTTTTTTACCTCCAGATATTTAATAAACATCTAACAGTAACTATTTTCAGGGACTACATTCATGAAAAATTTTATTATCACTGCAATAATTAGCCTTTTTGTTATGACAACATCCCAGGCTTCAACTCTGGAAGACTTAGTTGTTTCCGGAAATACTTTTTGGTCACAAGGTAAATTTGCTGAAGCTGAGGGCGAATTTAATAAAGCATTAAAAATTAATCCCGACTACAGTGTTGCGCATGCCAGAATAGCAAACCTGTATCTAACACAAAACAAAACTACTGAAGCAGTTGCATCTTTTCAAAATGCTATAAATGGCGATCCTGAAAATGCACAGCTCTTTATTGGGCTTGCCATTACTTACCTGCATAAACAATATTACAAGATGGCAGATGCCATGGTTAAACAGGCAATTGCCGTTGATCCAGATCTGGCCAATGCTCAAAAATTACAAACTTATATTACGGCCAAAAGAGAGAAAATGGCTCAAAAAGAAACAGTATCTACTACTCAAAGCAATATGCATGGACAACCGTCACCACACGGAAAAGTATCGACGAGCGTTATGCCAGCTACAGTTCAGAAGAACATACAGAAAAGTCATTAATTAAAGTACAAATTCTAATTTTACTTTCATTGTAAAAATACGAGCTACAGTGTTGCCAGCATAAAAGCAATCTGTAGCTCTTAATTAGATCTCTAAAATATCCCCAGTATCTAACTGGCTGTCAACTGAGCATATAATCGCGGTAAGAGCTTAGGCATTTCAAGCGGGTTTCGAATGACAGCATAACCACTACTACCAAATAAATGAGGCAGATAACGATTACCCTTTTCATCAATTGTTACACAAAAAGGTTGTAATCCGAGGTTTTTAGCACTAATTATTGCCTGCCGGGTATCTTCTATCCCGAACCGGCCTTCGTACTGATCCAGATCATTGGGTTTACCATCCGTTAAAATCAGTAACAACCGCCTGCTCTCTCCCTGCTTTATTAACTGGTCTGTCGCGTAACGAATTGCCGCTCCTAGTCGAGTGTAGTAACCCGGTTTAATTTTATTTATTCTGCCACGTATCTCGGCACTATATTTTTCATTAAATTTCTTCAGGATGTGCATCCGGATCGGATCACGTTTTCGCGATGAGAAACCAACCAGACTAAAAGCATCACCGGTTGCATTCAGGCTTTCTGAAAATAGAAACAAGCTATCACGAATAACATCAATAACACGCTGATGATCATTCACCCAGGTATCCGTAGAAAGTGATAAATCAGCAACTAGCAGACAGGCCAGATCCCTCGCTCCACTTTTCAGTTCTCGATAAAGCCCTTCAGTACTGACCCCGGTTTTAGCATGTTTTTCTGCTGCATAACGCAGATAAGCATCAAGGTCTATATCCTGACCATCAGATTGTTTACGATGCCATACACGGGCTGGGGCCAATAATTGAAATTGGTTTCTCAGTTTACGTGCAGTTTTTTTCAAATGTTCGGGTAAAGGTATAGGGTCTGCATCTGTAGCCATCATTTCAACAATACGACAACAGTTTTCAATCATCCGGTTCTTCTTCCAGTCCCATTCCGGTAATAGAATTCCTTCGCTTAACACTTCGTCATCTTCAGAAGCTGAAGGGAGATCAAGATCGAATTTTAGACGAATAGCAGAGGAGCGATCATTCCTGGTCACAGATAAGGTATCAAGGTCACGAGCGACCGAATCTGCCTGATCAGCATCTTCTTCATCTTCATTACCCCGATCAAGATTAACAAACTCTCCCCAGGTAAAGATGTTTTCCATTCTTACCGTTATTAATCCTTTATCATCTTCCTGTTTCTTGACTCGTTCGGCTTTACGTCGATCGACATCTTCAAGCTCTCGGGTTTCCTGTTGACCCATATTATTGTTATTTCCAGGATCAGCACTATCCTTAAAAAAAGCAGCATTTTCACTGGCTTCAGGATGTAGCCACAACAAAACAGGGAACGGATCTCTTTTGCTGTACATCAGAAATTTAACAGACCCTGGATCTGTCATAGCTTGACGAATATCTTCTTCAATTTTTCTTTCTGTGGCAGGTAAATGGGATGGATCAGGTCTCTGTTTCAGGTGAGCCTTAACCAGTTCTGTATATTTCGTGATCAACCCGGGATAACGTTGCAATGTCCATAAAACACTTAACTGACTTCTTGAAAACCAGTTATTCTTTTCAGGATCAGTAATCTGCACTTCATTGGCAGCCATAGCAGCTAACCAGTAATACAAATCTCTGTTTAATTTTTTATCTTCAAACCAGGCTATTTTAGGCGGTAATTTTAAGGCATTAGAGTCACGCCAGGCCAGTTCAACTTTATTACCGCTACCGGCAATTCTTTGCAACCAGTTACGACGACGATTAACTGCAGTGCTATCTACTACTTCAACCTGTAAACCACCATCTCCACCTAATGCCCGAAAAAAAGTGGCTATACTATTTTTAACATCTGAAAGCTCAACAGCTGCTTCTAAATGGCGTTGGTCAGCCATTCGCGTAATTAACTTATGCCAGAGTTCTCCAACTTTTTCTTCCATCGCTTATATCCCGTAGGGTGCGCCATGAGCACCAGTAAGTATGAATATTGCTGAATAATGGTGCGCATGGCACACCCTACGGATGGACATCAATTCACTTCCCCTTTAACGGTATGCCCACAGGAGGCTCTGACTGATGTAAAGCATCTAAACCGTCAATCCAGACTATCAAAGATTGATCTGGATTATTGCCCTGCTGCTGAGTACAGGCAGAAATACACTCACCACATTGAGTACAGTTAAACATTCTGCGTTTAATATCTCGAGGTTTAAGGCGCATGGGACAGGAATTGTCGCAGGCATTGTTACACTTCTTACACAAACTGCTCTGCTTTCGGTCAAAAGTGACCACCATAGCCCGACGATTTGCCATCCAGGCCAGGCTTTGAAAAAAACCAACCGCACAGGCATAACGACAGAAAAAATGCCTGGCAAAAGTAAACTCAATGGTTAATAAAAAAGTTCCTACAGAAATAAACACGAATTGATTTCTGGTTAGTTCTGCATTAAATAAATTAGAATAAATTTCTGCTGGAGGCAGTAAATAAGTGAGTAAACTCACCGCCCAGGTGAAAGAGAATAATAGAACTGAGAATAATGTAACTAACCAGTAAATTTTATTAGGTTTTATACTGGATCCATCAGGTTGTAATTCTGGCAGTGGATTTTTCTCCCATAGACTGGGTTTACCACTGGCTCGATACATAAGGTTATTGATCACTTCAACGACTGAAAAATGCGGACATAGCCAACCACAATATAATCGTCCCCAACGCCAGGCACTATAAAGAAATGCACCAACAACAAGAAATAGTGGTAAAAATGCACGTAAAAGCAAGTTTACTGCTGCTTCTACCGGACCCATCAAACCTTGCTGGAGAAGATCCAGACCTAGTGTCCAGTGAAAAGTTAATAAATAGAAGTGACCATCATTTAAATCGTATCTAAACAGATCAAATATTGGCGCTACGATGAATAGAATAAAAAAACCAGATTGAAACCAGAATCGTTTTAGCTGAACTTTAGTACGCATAACAGCCTAATTTCTCAACAACCGTCAGGAATTGTTTTCCCGACTAGTGGATAAGACCAGCACAGCCCTTCAAGTGCCTTTATCAAGCCAATCATTCCCAAAATAATAAAACTGGAGTGAGCAATAGTGAAATATATAATGGCAATCATCCAGGTATAAGGTCCATCGATGCCACCTAAAAACAGAATTAATGAAAAAATCACAATGACTAACAGATTGACTAAATAAAGAATCTCAGCAGTTACAGACTGAGATGGTTCATAATCTGTCCGCTGCTCAGAAGCAGGCATTCACAACCTCCATCAAAGCATCGATGGTCTCATTTTCATCAGTCAGCGGTTCTACTAAAGCAGCACGACAAGCTTCAACAACAGGAAAACCATCTTTAATCAGAGTCGCTGCATACACAAGCAAACGTGTAGAAGCGGCTTCTTCCAGGTCATGATCCTTTAATGCACGCAATGAGCCAGCAAGCTGTACCAGACTTTTTGCAAGCTCTTCATCGATACCCGTTTCTCCAATCAGAATTTCACATTCGAGTTCAGCATCAGGAAAATCAAAGGTCATGGCAAGAAAGCGTTGACGTGTAGAAGGTTTCATCCCTTTCAACAAATTCTGATAACCAGGATTGTAGGACACGACCAGCATGAAGTTATCAGGAGCATGCAGTGTTTCACCGGTTCTTTCCAATGGAAGAATACGACGATCATCAGTCAGAGGATGTAGTACCACTGTGGTATCTTTACGGGCTTCAACCACTTCATCAAGATAGCAAATAGCACCCTCACGCACTGCGCGAGTTAAAGGGCCATCATTCCAGAAAGTACCTTCAGAGCCTATAAGATGACGTCCCACAAGATCAGCTGCTGTCAGGTCATCATGACAGGCAACGGTGTACATATTTTGTGAAAGCCTGGATGCCATATACTGAATAAATCGAGTTTTACCACAACCAGTAGGACCTTTTATTAATACAGGTAACCTGTTACGCCATGCATATTCAAAAAGTGCAATTTCATTTCCCTGAGGTTTGTAAAAAGGGAGTTCGTTAGTATTATCCTGAGAATTTTTTTCAGCAGATACAGTTTTGTTATTCATTATGTTTTATCTATCATTATCTCGTTAACTGGCACTATAAAATGCAATTGCAATTAATGAACCCGGTAGCAGTAACCAGATTAAAATCACCCAACCCCAGATGCCTGAAACTGCTTTCAAGCCCATATAATAATCACCTATCAGGTGACCCTTAAGTAAGGATAAACCCAGCACAAGAAGAGCAAAAGTCAGCCCACTTAATTCTGAAATACCGACATACCAGGTAAAAACAGTTAATACCATCAACAAGATATAAACAAATGTACAGGGCCTGATACCAATAGCTTTAGACATCACTACCTCATCACATAAATAAGAGGGAAAAGAATTATCCATACCATATCAACCATATGCCAGTAACTGGCTCCTGTTTCCAGGCCAGTATGGTCATCAGGCGTGTAGTTCCCTGCCCTTGTTTTAACTGCATTTGCCGCAAGAATAACCATGCCCATCAAAACATGCATAAAGTGGAAGAAGGTAAGCGAAAAGTAAAACATATAAAACTTATTGGTTCGCAAGTTAATACCTTCACTGTAATGATGATTATATTCATAAGATTTTACAACCAGAAATAACAGGCCCATCAGTAAGGCTGCAATCAACCAGTTGAAACAGTGTTTTGCATTATTCTCTCTAATTGCAGCGACTGCTCGAACTACAAAATAACTACTTGTTATTAAGCTAAGAGTATTAATTAAGGCTAAATTGCGATCAAGAGTGAGCTGAGATTCGTTAAATAACTCTACATTATTGGCGCGGGTAAAAGCATAAGTTGCAAAGAAAACAGCAAACACTGTCAATTCCGCCATGATAAAAATCCAGATAGCGAGGTCGCCAGGAGGAGTAGATCGGTTCTTCATCATTGATATTCGTATGTTGTTTGAATCTAAAAAGGATATTTAATAATGACTCGATTAGTCATACAAATTTCCATACAAAACTGTGGATATATAGATTTATTTAACAAATTTTAAAAAAAATGGCGGGCTAAATGCCCGCCAAAATACTTCTTGGGTAACTAACTTAAAACAGTGGAAATTTACTCTCTGGCAGTAGCTTCTGCTTCATCTTTACCAACGAAGAAACTAGCAACATAAACCAGTAAACCAATCAGGAAGAATATACCTGCACCTTCACGTAACCAGTAAAAGATTTCCACTTTATCCTGAACTTCCATAAATGACATAGGCGTATCTGTGTAACGTTGCATCCATGTTTGTAATACACCTGCACCAGTTAAGAACAGAGTGATAAATACCATGGAAATAGTCATCAACCAGAATGCCCACATTTCAGTAACCTGAGACTTATTACTATTAGCTTCTTTACGACCATTTAACATAGGCATGGCATATGAAATCATCGTTAATACGATCATGACATAAGCACCATAAAAAGCCATGTGGCCATGAGCCGCAGTAATCTGTGTACCGTGTGTGTAGTAGTTAACTGGAGACAGAGTATGTAAGAATCCCCAAACACCTGCACCTAAGAAAGCCATTACCGCTGTACCAAGAGCCCATAAAACAGCCGCCTGATTAGGGTGATTTCTACGACGACGGTTAACCATATTGAAAGCAAAGATAGTCATCATGAAGAAAGGAATTGGTTCCATCGCAGAGAAGATTGAACCCCACCACTGCCAGTACTCAGGAGTACCAATCCAGTAGAAGTGATGTCCTGTACCGATAAGACCAGTGATCAGTGACATTGCGATAATAACGTACAACCACTTTTCAATAACTTCGCGGTCAACACCAGTAGTTTTGATTAATACAAATGCAAGGATAGCACCCATAATCAATTCCCATACACCTTCTACCCATAGATGAACAACAAACCACCAGTAGTATTTATCTCTTACCAGATTTTCTGGGTTATAGAAAGAGAACAGGAAGAATACAGCCAGACCGACTAAACCAATAAACAGTACCAGAGATACAGCAGTTTTACGGCCTTTAAGCATCGTCATACCGATATTAAACAGAAATGACAGGGCAACAATAACTATACCGACTTTGGTAATAGTCGGTTGTTCCAGAAATTCTCGTCCCATGGTGGGGAGCAAGTCATTCATCGTCAATTCAGCCAAAGTAGCATAAGGTACCAGCAGGTAACCTAGAATAGTCAGTGCACCGGCTACCAGAAATATCCAGAACATCAACAATGCAAGCATTGGGCTAAAAAGCTCAGTTTCGCTTTCTTCAGGAATCAGATAATAAGCTGCGCCCATGAAACCAAATAGTAACCAGACGATCAGCAGGTTGGTGTGAACCATACGTGCAACATTAAATGGAATTTCTGGAAACAGAAAATCACCCATTACATACTGCAGGCCAAGGATAACACCAAATAGAATTTGCCCGACAAACAGGCCTATTGCGGCAATAAAATACGGTTTAGCAACCGATTGAGATTGATAAGTCATTAGTGTCTCCTGTTAACCCTGAATATTTGGTGGCCAGTTCTGGGTATTAATTTCTGAAGCGTACTTCAAAAATTGCGCCACAGCCTCAAGCTCTTCGTCAGATAAATTAAACTGGGGCATACTTCTGCGACCAGGAATACCATCTTTAGGACGGCTCATAATGAAGCCCTTAATAGCATCGGTACTATTGCCGAAGCGTTGGTATACATTACCCAGTTCAGGAGCAAAATAAGCACCTTCACCCAGTAAAGTATGGCAACCTACACAGTTGTTGTGTTCCCATACTCGCTTTCCAGCAGCGACCTGTTCGGTTAGATTTTGTCGATTATCCAACTCCGGAAGTGCGGATTCAGTATCGAAAGTAAGCGCGAGTAACAGTAGAAAGAAGAAAACGCTTCCACCGTAGAAAATATTTCGCGCCATCGACTTTGTAAACGTCTCTGACATGATTAGCCCCATCTATAACTAAAATTAAAAAAACATCATTTACCTTATTTAGGCGGAGGCAAGGCTAAGTCATTTCACTCAAGGCGAACATGATAAATATCAATATACTAATATAATTATATTGATATATTAACTAACATTGATTTAAGTATATATATTGACCTTTATGAAAAAATAAAACCTATAGGATTCAGGTTTCTTTACTTAAGGGCCATGGAATAAAGTTTTTTGATTACGAATATTCCAGGGTGCTTTCCATGTCGGTAACGACTATACGCACTAGTAGGGTGGACACTTCAGAAAACCGCCGTGAATACAACATTTGAGGAAGTTAAACGGTTGTGTGCGGAGCACAGAAAACAATCCGGTTCATCTGTTTTGCAGCAAAAGATCATCCATGTTTTTTTCATGATCTACTGCTGATGAAACAGCTTAAAAAGAAAAATAATGACTTGGGCTAATAACTATTAATCTAATTTAGATTTTAAACTTTGAAAAAAAAGATCTTATCTTGCCCTCATCCGCATTACTATCATTAATCAGTTTTTCCAATTTATGCAGACGAGCATCATGTGTTCCGAAATGCACACAAAACCAGTCATTAAGTTTTTTCTTTAACTTCTGTTCATCAAAGTTATCGGTTGACTCTACCTCGTCAGTAATATCACGAATATCATCCAGTAAATTCACATGATCTTCATGATGTTCCTGATATTGATCATATCCGTACTTTTCCATCAGATTTTCTTCATGAACAAAATGGGAGTAAATCTCACCATAAGTATCATTCAAAACTTTCACTAACTGTTTTTTATCAGCCTTATTCTCAAGTGCTGAATAAAAGGAATTAATTAAAGCAATTAATTCCTGATGCTCAACATCAATATCAGAAACACCCGTTAAAAAATTGTCATTCCATTCAATTAAAGTCATTTCAGATCCCATGATTTAATTATCAAAAGTATTAATTTAATGAGTATCCACTTTCACATGATCATACACAATGATATGGTCGGCCAGAATACCTTTCTTAATAACTTTTAAGTCCTTCTCTGTAAATTCAATACGGCAAGGCGAATAGGAATCACAATCAAACAAAACTATTCCCTGCCCCGTTTTAACAGTACCCAGGTTTGCAATTACATCCTGATCCATCACAGCAAATTTACCTCGTATAAAAGCATCACCCACTGACTTTTTACTGATCGTATTAAAAACTGAAGCAATAGCTTCTGGTTTTACTGTTGTTGAATAAGGATATGGAATAAATAAACGAATGATCCTGTTAGGTGGGTAGAATTTCATATAATGACTTTTTCCAGATAGTCGAGCCATTTTCCCATCATTTTCTTCTCTGGAGAAAAAACCTGAATAAAAAAGTACTGTACCTTCAGACTGTTGCAATTCCTGCTCTCCTTTTGCAATAGAGATGCCCGGAACTAAAAGGGTTACTACAATGGTTATGACAATAGCAAGAGAATTATTATTAAGATACATTTTAACAGCCTGGACAATCTAATTATTAAATCAGGCTTATTATAAAATACTTATGAAACAAGCTCTATATCTATTTCCTGATAAAGCCGAGAAAAAGTTCTTCAGGGAGCATCATTAAACATAGTTTTTTTTATTAATTTCATCTTATTTGACAAATATCAACTCTTTTTTTTACCTTTCTATTAATATTTGACGTTCTTACAAGGTAATTCATTCTTATAATAATTTTATGTAGTAGATATTTATCAATTTGACTCACAAATAATATATTTATAACTAACCAACTAAAGGAATCTAGCTAAAATGAATAAATATAAACTTATATTTCCTGTCGCTTTATTTATACCCTTTTTAATCTCAACCTCAATTCAGGCTGGCAAGGTTTCACCGGGTAAAGCAAACCAGTGTTTTGCCTGTCACGGTGTTAATGGTGTTAGTTTAAACCCGGCATTTCCATCACTGGCTGGACAAAATCAAAACTATCTGGTCTCACAGCTCAAAGCATTTAAAAATGGTGATAGAAAAAATCAGATAATGAAACCCATGGCATCCGGTTTAAGTGATAAAGATATGGAACAGGTTGCCGCTTATTTTGCCAGCAAAAAAGCCGGGGCTGGTGAACAAATCAGTAAAGGTTATGAAGGAGCACCTTCAGGTATTGATGTTGGTGAAGTTAAGAGTAAAGCCAAATTAACTGGCGTGGCTTTATCGGATAAAGAATTTGAAAGCTCAAAAGAAATCTATTTTCAACGTTGTGCAGGTTGTCACGGTGTATTAAGAAAAGGGGCAACGGGTAAACCGCTGACCACTGATATCACCACTCAACGAGGTACCGAATACCTTAAAACCTTCATCACCTATGGTTCAGCGGGTGGTATGCCAGCATGGGGTGAAACTAATATTCTTTCTGAAAAAGAAATTGATGTAATGGCGAAGTACCTGCAGAACGAACCACCGGTTCCCCCTGAGTATGGCATGAAAGAACTGACCGCAAGCTGGAAAGTGGTCATACCTGTCAGTGAGCGTCCTACATCTAAATTAAATGATTACAATATAGAAAACATTTTCTCTGTCACATTAAGAGACGATGGTAAAATTGCTCTTATCGACGGTGATAGCAAGGAAATTATCAGCGTTATAAAAACAGGCTATGCTGTTCACATTTCAAGAATGTCTTATTCCGGACGTTACATGTTTGTTATCGGTCGTGATGCAAGAGTTAACCTGATTGACTTATGGATGAAACATCCTGAAACGGTAGCTGAAATCAAAGTTGGTTTAGAAGCCAGATCAGTTGAAACGTCCAAGTTTGAGGGCTACGAAGACAAGTATGCTATCGCAGGTACTTACTGGCCACCTCAGTTTGTCATTATGGATGGTGATACATTGAAGCCAATAAAAGTCGTTTCTACTCGAGGTATAGCCGTGGAAACAGGAGAATATCACCCCGAACCTCGTGTAGCAGCGATCATTGCTTCACACGAAAAACCTGAGTTCATTGTTAACGTTAAAGAAACAGGTAAAGTATTAATGGTCGATTACAGTGACCTTACTAATCTTAAAATTACCAATATTGATGCTGCTCGTTTCCTGCATGATGGTGGTTGGGATTCATCGCATCGTTACTTTATGTCAGCAGCGAACCAGTCTAACAAGATAGCGGTTATTGATTCCAAGACATCCACATTAACAAAACTGGTTGATGTGGGTAAGATTCCTCATCCGGGTCGAGGTGCAAATTTTATCGATCCAAAATATGGCAAGGTTTGGGCAACGGGCCATTTGGGTGATGAATCTGTTTCTGTTATTTCAACAGATGCCAGTAAAGCTTATGCCTGGTCAGTGGTTAGAACATTGAAAGGTCAGGGCGGCGGCTCTTTGTTTATTAAAACACATCCTGAATCTAAAAATCTCTGGGTGGACACTACTCTTAATCCCGATAAGAGTAAGAGTCAATCTATTGCAGTATTTGATATCGACCATCCAGATAAAGGCTACAAAGTGGTTCCTATCGCTGAAATGGCAGGTCTTGGTGATGGTTCAAAGCTTGTCGTTCAGCCTGAGTATAACAAGGCCGGTGATGAAGTATGGTTCTCGGTATGGAGTGGTGCTAGTGAAGAGTCAGCCATTGTTGTCATTGATGATAAGACACGTAAGTTAAAGAAGGTAATTAAAGATAAACGTCTCATTACACCAACTGGTAAATTTAATCTTTACAATACCCAGCATGATATCTACTAATTTCTACTGAGTAGACTTTTACAAAGGGGAAGTTATTACTTCCCCTTTTTTTATTTAAGGTCCCACCTGAGCAACAGCAACCATCCAAAATTTACTCCTTACTCATTAAGCAGGGTTTTGTAAAACATGCGATTTATAATTTTCTTATCAATATTTTTCATTTTTACAACTTCATATGCTCAGGATATAAATACAAGGCTACGTTTTTCAAAAAAAATAATGGAGGTATACCAGATATCCTGCCGGGGAGAATCAAACACCATAAAAGAGGCTTTTACTTTAGCTGCCACCTATATAACTCATGGAGAATACAATAATATGAGAGATCAGTTACTGGAAGCCAGAGTCATTTCAACAAAATCAGATTGTCAGAAATCTATCGATAGGTTACTGGATTAAAAAAGTTTGTATTGATTGTGAATTAAGGCATCAATCAAAGAATATACTCTGATGAAATCAAAAAATATTTACTATATAATTCATTGCTTTAGGTTCGACCATGCTCAGCAACATTTATGTCTATGATTATCAATAAACTATTATTATTTGTTTTCATACTCAGCCTGTTTAATCCTGTCAGCCTATTCGCCATTGCTGAGAATGCGGATAAACAGTCTATCCAGATTCAACACAATACTGTTACTGTTGACAAAGACATTAATCCACAAAAAAGAAAAAAGATATTAGCAGGTGATAGAGATCTGGGTGCTTTTTTTGCCATTGGACTTATCATTAATCTTATTATGATAACTTCGTTTGGATTTTGGGCAGTTGGTCAATTTCGGCAACATAACAAAAATAAAAAATAAAACTGCCCTTTTTTAAATATGTCAAAACGTAGACTATCCATATTACTGGCTGCCCTGTTCATCACAGGGTATGCAGCCTATCTCAGTTATCAATTTTTTACCGTTCAACAGATTCCAACTGAACTAATAGCTGTACTCAGGCCTGCCCCTAAACAGTTACAGGAATTTAAACTTATCGACCAAAATAAAAATTCTTTCACTTTGGATCATTTGAAAAATACCAATACATTACTATTTTTTGGTTACACATCATGTCCCGATATTTGCCCAACAACTTTGACCATCTTAAATCAGCTCTTTAATCAACTTAACAAAACCAGGTCCTCAGAAAGCTACAATATCATTTTTGTATCTGTTGACCCCCAAAGAGATACGACAGAAAAACTTTCTGATTATATGAATTATTTCAATCGGGATTTTTTAGCCGTTACAGGCACTAAAACAGAAATAGATCAATTTGCCCGTCAATTTGGAGCAGGCTATGTCATTGATGGAGATGTATCAGGAGATAATTACCTGGTTAGCCATACCAGTTCAATTTTCCTGATAAATTCCCAGCAAAATTTTATTGCTTCATTTTCTCCTCCACACCATGCTGAGATTATTGCATCACAATTGCAATTAATTGAAAAACTCTAAATAACTACACATGGATATAATTTCTACACTTCCAACCGTTGAGGCTATACTCAATACCATATCAGCAACACTGATTTCTTCTGGCTATTATTTTATCCGCAATAATAATATTCCAGCTCATCGAATATGCATGAAGAGCGCTCTGTTTACGTCCGTAATTTTTGCTATTACTTACCTTATTTACCATCTAAATATTGGTAATATTCCTTTTGCAGGACAAGGTTATATACGCCCGGTTTATTTTTCGATCCTTATATCACATGTAATTTTGGCTATAACAACCGTTGTTCTGGTGTTAACAACAGTTTTCATGATCATCAAAGGTGAAACAGAAAAACATAAAAAACTTGCACGCTGGACTATACCTGTCTGGCTTTATGTTTCAGTCACCGGGGTGATTATTTATTTGCTGGCATTTCATTTTTATCCACCACTAGATTGATGGTATTATAGTTCTGAAATGTACAATCACATTCATTTAATTACAGGTTTTGAATTATGGAACTGATCTATTTCACATTAGCTGCAATCGTTTTATACATCGTATCCGATAAAATAGTGCTGACCATTGAAAGAAAACGTGGTGAGCGCCTACAAAACAGGTCAGTAATATTTTTTTTCATAATCATTACTCTAACCATTATTAGTTTTTCAATAATCCAGAGCCTGTATGAAAAACCGGTCAGTGAAACACCCCAAACAGAACAGCCTCAGAATGCACCAGCAACTGAAACTAAATCACAATAATTTTTTAATAACTTCTATCAAAATCTAATCTTTGGTTCTGGCAGACATCATCGATTTAAAAACAATAATTAGAAAAATTATCCCGCCAATAATAGCAATCCCAGCACCCACTCCTACAATTCGCATACCAACAATCTTTTCCATGGTATCCAGTCCCTGAGCAGCTCCCGCTGTTTTACGTTGTACACCATGACCACCCGACCAGGCAAGTCCACCAATATGAATAAGTTGCCCTATCCCGTAAAAAACAGGCTGCCACCTGACCATCTTTCCAGTCGGTTTTTTGAATCCAAGACGTGGTAATAAATGATATGTAATGCCCATAAAAGCCAGTGTAATCGCGGTGATCGATCCATGATAATGTGCCGGTACAATGGTATTACTACCACTAATCATAAAGCCGATAACCCCGCCAGCAGCAAACAGCAGAAATGAAAAAATTAATGCATTTCGTTCACCACTAGCTTGTGGAAATCCAGAACTATTAGTAAACAAGCTATAAATAATAGCCAGACCAATAGGCAAAGCAGCCAAACCACCACCATATTGCATTAACCAGGTAATAGCTTGAAGATGATTTCCTGAAGATACATCAAACATCAGGTAAACAATGGGCGTCACTAAAACGGGTAATAAACCAATGGCAAAAATAAATGAAACGATACGTGGTGTGATTTTCAACTCAACACCAATAATAACCGCCAGACACAACCACACGACAAGAACCAGTTGTACGTGTACAAATTGAAGAGTATGCCCACTACCCCAGAACAACAACTCAAAAAAGTATTCACCTTGTGCATGTCCGGGTATACCAAACCAGGAGGCTACCAGGGCTAAAAGGGAAACAAGTGCCGCTACCAAAGCCGTAAATAAGCCAAAACGAATAGCCCCGCCACCACTCGAACTTTGACCTACCGGGTTAGAGAAAAATAAACCGCGTATAACCAGAACAGTAAATCCCAAACCAAAAACACCCAGACCGATAAAAAAGACGGGGTTCTGAAGTACCGGAACATAGTTATTCATGAAAGGGTTTGCTGCCCCCAGGAAAGGGGATACAGCAAAAACCAAAGTCCCTGCAACTGCCAGCCAGAGTCCAACCCATCCACATATGGTACAGCGTTTAGTACTATTTAAACTCCAGAACAAACCGGCAAAACCCAGAAACCACGTCAAGACTGTTAAATCGACATGTACTACCAATGCGGTGTGAAAGAAATCCGTCCAGGGGAAAAATTCTTTGGTATAGGGTACGCGAGAGAGGACCACCAGAATGGTAAAAATACCTGCCACAACCATAGAGCCAACCGCTAGTAATAACCAGCCTATGCTGATTTTTCTATTTGACTCATCTTGAGGAATGTTTAGAGAAAATCCCTCAACGGTCTCGTTAATGTCACTCATGGTTTTTTTCCTAAATCGAAAAGAAGCTAAAAATTGCGGGGAAGTTATGCTTAAATATTGGCTCTGTCAACAGCCAACAACATGCTTAAGGCTACCTCAGGAACAAAGCTGGAAAAGAGTATCCCAGGCCATCAACCTGCATATGATTCTATTTCCATATTATTTAACTGTAAAGCCACCTTCTCCAGAATCAAATTGAATAATTAAATGCTGCTCAGGTTTAATAACAATATCCTGTTCACGCTGATAGATAGGACCTTCGACTTTCACATCATCATTTAACCAGGTTTGCATATGATGCGTACCCGCTGGTACTTTTATATTCTGGTATATATCAATACCCTGATCTTTGTATAAACCGAGTGGTTGGGCAGTATGGCTAAAAATCACTTCATCATCTAACTTTAATTCCATAACCACGGGGGAGCGCTCACGTGGACAGTCCATAGGTTTACGCATATTGGGTGCTAACTTCATAAGCTCTTCATAGGACATTTTCTTACACTCAGTCACATGTTTGCCTACATGACTCATAGTATATGTAATCAGTGCCTCACCTTCATCCAGCTGATGATAGGGTGGTAAAATAGAAAAATACCAGACCAGCCCCATAAATATCGAATAATTTAAGATCTGTAGAGGATATCGAATTATTTTATTCATCTATACCTCTCCATTTTTTCTTTCAACAATATCACTTTCTACTAAATCACTATCAACTGATTCAGTTTCTTTATGCATACTGGAAAGCTTTTGCTGAAAACGATCGAGTTCAGCCCTAAGTTCCTTACACTCTGTTTCTACTGCACGGAATACATTTATCCTGGCACGTTCAGCGCGTTTTCTTAGAATGGGTTTGCGATCCCCATCGAAACGTTCATCCATCCACTGATTGCCATGTCGGAAATAACAATCACCTGTTCGACACCCGGTTATAAAAACACCATCCGCACCTTTTTTCAATGCATATTCAACCATCGTTGGTGGGATCATGCCGACGCAATAATACTTAATAATACCTGTATTGGATGACTCCAGCCCTTTAAAATCTAGTGCGTTATCACAACCAAAAACAATAATCTTAATATCACTGTCTGAGCTGCTTTTATTGACTCTCTCTATCTCAGCATCCACCTGGTCTCGTACATCATTAATAGGAGAATTGGGCATATCTATGCCAGTTATTAAAGACTTCTCGCTATGGCGAAAAGGGTTTGATGAGGGGCAGGATCCGACGCAGATGCCACAGGAAGCACAAAGATTATCATGCACGACGACTTCATTTTCCCAGCGAGCACCATCGGTTCTTTTTTGAACTGTAATAGCATCGAAAGGACAATCTTTGGCACACTGCTCACAACCGTTACAATGATCAAGGAATACCCTGGCAACTTCATCCTGTTTTTTCTTTGGCAGCCAGGGCATTAACATTAAGAAAACAGTGATGCCAATAGTTAGCATCCATACCTGCCCTGCTGTCCAGTAGTCCAGCAAGGGATAAATATTCAGATAAAACCAGTCAATATTCAATATGGCAGGAGTCTGTGTTACATCGGCGGGATCATGACTGACTGCAGGAGCTATTAATGAAAGAATAACCAGAGCAGTAAAAGTACCTATTGCTAAACCTCTTGGAGCCATTATAGAGACCCCTGATAAACGCTTAACATGAAACCAGAGAGCAAATACAAGAATAACAGGTTGACCTAACAGGTGTAAGAATGCCATTAAAGTGAAAAAACGGTCATTTATCTGCTCAGCTAAAAAATTTCGCGACATAGTTCCTGGTAATAATGGCAAACCATCCATTAGCTGCGAGGATAAAATCGCCACATATAATGCTAGCTCATCCCAGACTAACCAGTAACCGGTAATACCAAGCGTAACAACTAACCATAAAGTAGGTACACCTGTAACCCAGGAAAACCAGCGAAAACCCCGATAACGATCTAACGCAAATTCTCTAAACATGTGCAACAAAATAGTAATTATTGCTGCATCTGATGCGTATCTATGCAAGCTGCGCATGACACCTGCAGCATACCACTGCTCATTCGTCATATACTCTACAGAACTATAAGCCCCCATCAGAGTCGAATCGAAAAAGATGAACAGGTAGAGACCGCTAACAAGAATAATCCAGAAGAAGAAAAATGTTAACGTTCCCAGGTTATACAGCGGGTTCCATTGATGTCCGAAAGAAATATTGAACCAGGTTTCAAGCGCAAGATAACCACGCTTAACTGGATTAATGAAACTCATTTTATTACCTTATTAGTTAATGTTCAGGGGTTCAACACTGGATTACAGTTAGTTTCTAAAGTTGTCTGTTGTTCTGTATATACAGCCTTTGCCGTTACACATCAAGCATTCACATCAAGCATTTCGATGGCGTTTTGCATAACGCAATTCACTAATAATGAACAGCAGTGTAAGAATAATAATTAAACCTCCAATCATCATTCCAATAAATAATGAATAGTCAAAGCGATATGAATCCGATCTGGGGTCATAGGTTGTACAAAAGAAACGTACCTTATTAACCATATTTGATAAAAAAGATTGATTGCTCTTAGCTCGATCCAGCACAAGATCCATTAAAGGCTCAACTAGTAATTGAGTATCAAAAGTTTCACCGTATACCTGACGATAAATCTGTCCTTTTTCATCAACAACAGTTGCCTGGACAACGTGATCAAAACCATTTGGTGATGTGAAATACTGAAAACCCAGTTCCTTTGATAAAGATGCAACCGAATCAGAATCGACACTTAAAGCATGCCAGCCCTTTTTATCTACACCCTGTTTCTCAGCAAAATATTTCATTTTTTGCGGTGTATCGAACTGTGTATCAAAACCAATGACAACAACCGAAAAACTGTCTTCACCCAATGTTTCTCGAGCTTTATCCACTACCTGAGAAAGATGGCGTATGGTCATAGGACAAATTTGATAACAGCTGGTATATACCATGCTTATAATCAATGGTTTACCAAGGAAATCATGCATAGTCATGCCCTTGCCATTCGCATCCGTAAAACGGTGTTTACTTAATACCCGATCAATTGCATCCTGACTGGCCTGCAATGCTGACTTGTATTGAAACTGCTGAATGACTTTACCCGGTTGGCTATCAACAGTCTGGCTCTGAGCATGAAGTCCATGAACAAAAAACAGCAGCAAAACAAACAGAGACAGGGGAAGTTTTAAATAAAAGTCAGATGGGTTTTTCGTGTTCATTGAGCTTCCTTAAAAAGAAACATCAAGTACAGCAAACACCAGTAATAAAACTAATTGAATTAATGAAGCAAAGAAGCTTTTCATTGCCATCTTAGCGCTAGGCTCTCTCGCTAATAGTACACTACGATAAATAAAATATGCACCACCCGATAAAGCACCTAGCAGATAAAGAAAACCTAAACCATAAAAAAATGGAAGTACTGAAACAGAAACCAGAAGCATGGTATTCCACATAACAGCTCTTGCTGCCGCCTTGTCACCTTTCACCACCGGTAACATGGGAACACCTGCTGCTTCATAATCTTTGTGTTGTGCTATTGCTAAACTCCAGAAGTGAGGAGGAGTCCACAGGAATAACACCATAGCGAAAATCAGCGGAACAGGACCTAAACTCGGATCGACCACTGCTGCTCCGGCCAAAACAGCAAAACTACCCGAAGCACCACCGATAATAATATTGGTCCAGCTACGACGTTTCAACCAGACTGTATAAACAATTGCATAAAAGAAGGCGCCCAGAAAAATAAATAATGCGCTCAAACCATTAAGCAGGAAACCAGCAGCACCCACACTGACAATCAGCATGCCAAAAATAATAAATAACCAGACAGGGTTATCACTGGAAAAACGACCGGTTACAAAGGGACGGTTTGCAGTACGTTTCATGAGCTTGTCATAATCGCGCTCATAATACTGATTAAAAGCACCTGCACTACCTGACGCTATTAACACAGTAACTGCTAACAGAGCCGCTTGCCAGACGTTGACAGATTGCCCTGGGGTAATGATAAGAGCAACCAGCGCTGTAATCGCCATAATGACACCAATACGGAGTTTGAACAGATTGATGAGATGATTGATCATTATTATCTTATTGTGATAGTTCTATTTAATGAAAAACAGGGATTGTACTCTATTGTAAGCCTAAGAGTATCCTATTGGGGAAATTTAGAAACAGAGCGAGGGTCATAAAACCCTCGCTCTGTTGACATACGCCCTAGCTCATTGGCCAGACTGAAGATAGATATTTCCAGTTGATAAAGTAGTACACCACAAAAGAAACCAGTAACAACAGGGCTAGTACAAAAGTACCCGGGGCTTCAAAGCCTTTACCATGATGTTCTTCTGCAGGTGCAGCTCTTTCAAGCTTCTCTGGCTTATCTACGTTATACACAGATGCGGCAAGCGGTAAGCCCGCGAAGCATTGCAGTATTCCAGCCGAAGGTTCAAGCTTTTTACCGAACAGCAATGAACCCACAGTAACCAGCAGATAAGCACCACCACCGAGCACTCCGAGAACACCACCAATAGCACCAATAGCCATTAAGGTGTATGCCATACCGGGGTATTCAAATGTCAACAGCGCACCTGTAAAGTCCATATCCCAGTGACGACGTGAAACACCCAGAGTTCCTGCACCTAACATAAACAGGATCAGGATAGTCATACCACCACCAAATAGAAAAGGCTGTATCTTGGCCAACCCTGGAAGGAAAATCTGACGTCTAAACAGTACAGGAATAAGCAGATATGTTAGAGCCATAAACGCTAATGTTGTGCCAGTAACAACTGTTGCATGGAAATGAGCCGGTACATAAATAGTATTATGGATAATCAGGTTAATCTGCTCTGTACCCATTACAACACCAGTAATACCACCCAGGAATCCAAATGTTACCAGCGAAATAAACATGCCGGAAAATACAGGATTGCCCCATGGCGCTTTACGTAACCATTCAAACATACCATTGGTATAACCTTTACTGCGTTGAGCGACTTCCATAGCTCCCGGTACGGTTAGACCGTGAATCATACTGGCCAACACCGCCAGGTACATAGCATAAGAAGTATTAAAGATTTTCCATTCTGTACCTATGCCTGGATCTACTAAAATATGATGCGCACTAGCCAGTTGTAGGAACAGGATATACAGCAGGAATGCAAAACGACTGACTTTCTCAGACATTGGTCGTGCACCAAATAGCACACCTGTCAGTAAATACCAGATTGATACATGAGCTGCCACATTAATTTGCTGAGAAGAGTGACCCATTCCCCACCAGATAACACGATACATTTCAGCATCGATATGGCTGATGTAACCAACAGACCAGAGGAAAGTAGGTACAAGGATGATAGCGCCTGAAGCGATAGTAAATACCGCTATAATGGCTGCTGTAATCGCACCAAATGTAACAAGTGGAACTGACCCATCATAAGTATTTTCCTGTTGCGCGATGACCAGTGTTCCGAAAAACACAAAGACCTGAATCAATGCACCAACAGCAAACAGGATCAGCCCCAGATAAAAATGAGGTTCAGCCTGCATCGGTACATAAGATGTCATCATGACACTGGAGTTACCTGACAAAACAGCAACATTATTCATCACCGCTCCAATCAGCATCAAAAAGAAACCAAACCAGGCCCAACGAGGCGTAGCCAGTCTACATCTTAATAATGTGGTGGAAGCGAAATGCAAAATTGCCATTTCAAAAAAGATGATCCAGAAGATCAGTGCATTAATACCATGACCTGTTAAGGCCTGATAAAACTGGTCAGCAGGAAGCAGATGTACTTCCTGCCAACGAGTTAATACTACACCAAGACCAAGAATACCTGCGACCAGTAGAGCAACCACTCCAGCAACCGCGTTGACTTTCATCAAACTCTCGGCAGGTTTATTAAAATAAAATCCCGAATCGGGGCAAATACGAAAAGATGACATACTCTATTTCTCCTTCACGTAGATCTTGCCCACCATTGTATGGTGACCAATTCCACAATATTCATTACAAATTACGCCAAACTCACCAGAAGTATCTGGGGTCATAGTAGTGACCATTTCGTATCCTGGTACAATTTGCAGATTTATATTAAGCGGTTGAAGTGAGAAACCATGCTGCCAATCCATCGATGACAGGTGGATGCGGTAATCTTTGTCCTTCTCCAGTTCCAGAATGGGATACCATTGCCATAAACGGCCTAGCAAGTAGACATCACTGCCAGCAGGTGGACGAACGATTGGAATCCCTGCTTCTTCACCAACTTTATATTTTTCAACCATTTCTTCGACTTTTGCACCAAATTTGGCTGGTGTAGTTTGATAAGCTTCGGTTGAAAGGTTCTGTTTACCGTAAACATGCCAGATAGGCATCATCAAGAACATAATCAGACACCATGTTAAAGCAATGGCTATCCAGACAATCTCCTGTTTACCAACGGGAACCTTCCACCAGATTTTTTCAGCAGGTGGTAAAAATGAACTCATAACTTAATTCTCCTAAAGTTGAAATTATTATGGTGCAACAGGTAAAGTTACTATTTCCATGATGCCCCAGACAATGTAAAAAACTGTAGGCATTGCGACCCCGATAAAAAGTAAAAGAAAAGGATTATCGAGCAAAGATTGCATCGCAGGTATGCGTTCTTCATCCTGGTTTGAGTTTTCAGTCATGATTAAGGTCTCTTTTTTTATTTATTAACTTGTGGTGAGGAAAAATCAAAATCTCTGACATCACCCTAACGCCTGAAAAACACCTTAATCTTACACGCACCCCTTCACATGAATCAGACTAAAGTAAATATACATTAATATTTTAAGTTTTCTGAGCGAGGCAATAATACTATTTATTTCAGGATCATGAATTTGATTTATATCAAGATAATCTCAAACTTTTTACATTTATACGTCTAATAGTTAAAAAAAGTATAAATAAGCCAGTTATTTAAACATAATGCTCAAACTAATTTTTATCCAATAACAATAAGATTTTGGTCCGAAAACAATTAAGATTTCATTAAAATATTACTGCTTTATTAACAAATGAAAAGCCTGCAATAGATATTTTCCAATTATCGATTCATCTGGTACCATTTGAATCAAAACCAAACTGAATGACAATAAAAATGCATAACAAAGTAATCCTGGTGGATAAAAATGATCAGCAAATTGGAACAATGGATAAGTTATCTGCCCATGTAGAAAATCGTCTACACCGTGCTTTTTCTATTTTTATCTTTAACCATACCGGGGAGCTTTTGCTTCAGCAAAGAGCTCATGACAAGTACCATTCTGGTGGGCTTTGGTCTAATACATGCTGTAGCCACCCTATGCCGGGTGAGTTAACGATTGATGCCGCACATAGGCGCCTGCAAGAGGAGATGGGGTTCGATTGCCCTCTTCAGGAGCAATCATCACTAACTTACCGGGCCGAACTGGATAATGGACTCACAGAAAACGAGTTTGACCATATCTTTTTTGGTCGATATGACGGTAATCCAGTGGTAAACACCGATGAAGCAATAGACTGGCAATGGATTGCTACTGATACATTATTGCAAAGTCTTAAAAGACAGCCAGAATCTTTTACCAGCTGGTTAAAATTGATAATCAAGCAAAACAAGCTCAATTTTTAGCTAAAAACCTGATGATAAATTCATTGGATCTGAGGGACCTAAATCGTACTTCTGAAAACAACAAGTGAAACTTTAGCCTCAAGCCATCCAAAGACTTAGGCCGTAAAACTCATCGGCTATAACAGAATGCAGAGCACCACTGTCCTGCAACACTGACTTACAGTATCTGATTTTGCTGCAGAAAAGCACTTTATGATTCACATGCCATACATTTCAGAGTGAAATATTTACCAGGTCGATGACGCAAGCTTTTGAAAATATTTCGAGAGAGAATAGAAAATCGGGTCGAAAAATGCCAATTGATCAGACTTTCCTTAATATTTATCAAGCTGAATAAAGGAAATATGATACAAATCAATTGTCATCTATTCAAACTGTGAATAATTAGCGAACTCTTTTTTCCAAGGTCTTTCCATAGTAAAATCAGTTTTATGAAAAACCAACTAAGCAAAGAAAAACTACTCAGTCAAACCACTCTGTTATCCAGTCTCGACCCTGCTCAGATGTCTGAAATTAGTAAACATATTTCTACTATTAAATTGGACCAGGGTGAAATTCTTTTTAACCAGGATGATGAATATCATAGCTTTTTCATTGTGATAACTGGATTAATCAAATTATACCGCCACTCAGCTTCGGGTCAGGAAAAAATTATTGAACTCGAAGGAAAAGGACGCGCATTTGCAGAAGCCATCATGTTCAGAGAACATTCAAGCTATCCAGTCACGGCAAAGGCGATGCAGGATTCTGTACTTTTCAAAGTGAATGCCAGTCATTTCAGAAACATATTACTCAAGTCTCCCGAGACCTGCATGTCAGTCATGGCCGATTTAAGTTATCGCTTACATTCCCTGGTTAAGGAAATTGATAATTTATGCCTGTTAACAGGGCGTAACCGGGTATCCATGTTTTTACTTGATCAGGCATTAACTCATGGCAATGAATTTCAGCTGGACATTCCCAAGAATGCCATAGCCAGCATACTGTCGTTAAAACCGGAAACTTTTTCCCGATTACTAAAAGAACTTTGCAATCAGGAAACCATCAGCGTACGTGACAGTCATATTAAAGTTCTAGATTTACAATCTCTGAGACAATTAGCTGGAATAGCCGGATAACGGTATTCATTTCAGCATTAATACACTTACATGATCCGATGAAAATGCTGCCACAAAAGCCAATATCGTACTTATATATAAATAGGACCAATGATAACCATCAGGTTCAGTCATTACTTTCTATTGTTTTTTTGATTTTCCTGGTAAACACAGGCAACGTTTTCGCAAATGTTGACAGCGTTAGCGAGTTATATATAAAACATTGTGCTGTATGCCATGGTTTAGACCGCCTGGGTGGTCAGGGACCCGCTTTATTACCCGAGAACTTACACCGACTACGTCAAAAAAAGGCTGTCACTGTCATTGCCAAAGGTCGACCTGCCACACAAATGCTGCCGTTTGAAACCCTGTTAAATCCACAACAAATTCAATCTCTAGTCAAATATATTTATACCCCTTTAAAACAGAAGCCAGTGTGGGGAGTAGAACAAATCAAGACGAGTCACATTATTCATAATGAACCGGGTTCTCTGCCTGACAAACCTAAGTTTGATGCAGATATCGACAACCTGTTTATCGTAGTAGAGTTAGGAGACCATCACGCTAGCTTGCTAAATGGAGATACATTCGAACGTATTCACCGGTTTCCTACGCGTTTTGCTCTGCATGGCGGACCCAAATATGCAAAGGGAGGACGTTATGTATACTTTGCCTCACGTGACGGCTGGATCAGTAAATTCGATGTTTTTAATCTTACTTATGTAGCCGAGATTCGAGCGGGTATTAATGCCAGGAACATAGCTGTTTCTCATGATGGTAAATATGTAATTGTAGCTAACTACTTACCCAATACGCTGGTCATTCTTGATGCCGAGGATTTATCTCTGATTAAGGTCATCCCGGTACAGGATGAATCAGGAAAAAGCTCTAGAGTCAGTGCTGTATACACAGCTGACCCACGAGGCAGTTTTATTGCAGCCCTTAAAGATATCGCAGAAGTTTGGGAAATAAATTATGAAAATCCGCCCCCTACAGGTTTTGGCGAGTGGATACATGATTATAAAGAAGACTCTGGCGAAGGAGGAAGCAACAAACTGTTTCCAGTTCGAAAAATATCAGTTAAAGGCTATCTTGATGATTTTTTCATCAACCAGGATTACACTCAGATCGCAGGCACTTCACGCGAAGGTTTAGGGCAAATAGTAGATCTTGATCTTGGACGAGCAGTCTCTGCACTGGAACTACCCGGTATGCCACATTTAAGTTCTGGCATCAGCTGGAAGTATCAGGGTAAAACCGTACTTGCGACACCCAATATTAAAAAAAGTACGGTAACCATCGTCGATACCGAAACCTGGAACGTCATCAAACAGATACCCACAAAAGGACCCGGCTTTTTTATGCGCAGCCATGAAAACAGTCCCTATGCCTGGGTTGATGTGTTCTTTGGTAAAAATAGAGATTTGATGCACGTCATCGATAAGCAGACACTTGAAATTGTCAAAACATTGCGCCCTGCTCCCGGCAAAACTTCTGCACACGTAGAATTCACTAAAGATGGACGTTATGCGCTGGTTAGTATCTGGGACATGGACGGAGCATTAGTCATTTACGATGCAAAAACACTGGAAGAAGTAAAACGTATTCCGATGAAAAAGCCTTCTGGAAAATACAATGTTCATAACAAACTAACCCGTTCTGCAGGAACAAGCCATTGAACAAATTATATTTATTTTTTAACCCTGCTTTGCTTTCACTGGTTTTTTTAACTTTTCCGCTGAACAGCTCTGCTGATGAAAGACTGCTACCTCTAAGAGACATTCAGGTGGAAGATGGTGATACCTTAATTTTAAATATCGAGGGCAAAACACAGCGAATTCAGCTTACAGGGATTGATACTCCAGAAGATGTTGAAAATCCCAAATTAAAAGTCGACCAGTCCAGAACTAAACTCGACAAAGATAAGTTATTAGCCATGGGAACTATAGCCACCGAACAATTACGCTATTTAATTAAAACTAACGCTCCTTTTATTTTGCACTTCAACCCCAATAAACGTGACCGTTATGCCCGTATCCCTGGAGATATTGTAAACTCTAAGGGTCAATCCATTTCAGCATTAATGATCAATAATGGCTACGCGGTAGTCACTATCCGATCAACCGATCCAGAGTTGGTTAAACGATTAAAACCATTACAACAGAAATCTATCGATGAGAATCAGGGCTTATGGGGACTATACGCCAGAGAAAGCCGCCTATGGGCAGGCATTGAAGCGAAGTAACTGACTAAAACGTAAACTACGTTTAATGACAATATTGGCTCTACAATAAATTCATTTTTGTCAGTTCATTTTCAAGGTTTACACCTTTACCCTGATGAACAACATGAAAACCTATTTCTTTCGCTGAACGAATATTATTAATATTATCATCTATAAAAACTGTCTGATTCGCATCCAGCTTATACCTGTCTAACAAAACATAAAAAATTTCCTTATCAGGTTTGATCATCTTCTCTTCCCCTGAAACAACAATACCTTCAAATTGCTGGAAAAATGAGTATCTTTTAAGTGCAATAGGAAATGTTTCTGCTGACCAGTTGGTTAAACCATAAAGTTTATAATTCTTATTTAACCGAAAAAGCAACTTTACGTTTTCAGGTATATCCTTTTTAAGCATTGTTTCCCATTCATCATAATAAAGCTGAATCAAGGCATGATGGTCAGGAAATTTTTGCTGGGTAGTGGCCGTAGCTTCAGAAAGAGGTCTTCCTTTATCCTGTTGCAGATTCCACTCATCATTACAAACGGTACTCAGAAAATACTCCATCTCTGAATGATCTTCAAAAATACCCTCATACAAATATCGAGGACTCCAATCCACCAACACTCCACCAAAATCAAATACTATATTTTTAATATTCATTAGAATTTAAAGTATTGAACAAAGTCGTCCCCTGAAAAACATTTTTAATTGATTAGCACTTTGTAGGGTGCGCCGAGCGCACCATAGCATTCCGTTGCCAGCGCCCATGGTGCGCACGGCACACCCTACCAGTAACTTAACCATACTTGCTACACATTTCCAGATAATGTGTAGCAGCTAAAGCCTTGCACTATAAGTGCATAGTTTTAACTAGCGTCCTGAGACCAATCAATCATATTAACCAGTTTGACCTTTGACCGACAAAACACCGGCTAAAATCGCAATAAAACCTGCCAATATTGAAATAATCAGAAAGGCCGCAGATAACGAACTTGCATCAGCTACAAAGCCAATGAGCGGAGGCCCTAACAAAATCCCTCCATAACCGAGCGTTGACACACTGGCGATCGCGGCACCTGGTGACATAGTTTCATCATTCGCTGCACGGCTGAAAGCTAACGGCATGATGACAGAGTAGCCTATACCCATCAGCGCAAAGCCCAACAGGCTCATCGGGTATGTCCCCCAAATGATGGCCATCAAAGAACCGGCCATAGCAACAGCACCACCAAATCTAGCGGTAAAGAGTGGACCCAGTTTAGCCACTATTCGGTCACCAATGAGTCGCATTGTCACCATAGCCAGTGAAAAAACAGCATACCCTAAAGCAGCTTTTGACTCACTAACAGCAGCAACTGACACTAAAAATAGAGCACTCCAGTCTGCTACTCCACCTTCACCAAGAGAAGCACAAAACGCGACAAAACCTACTGCAAGTAAACGACCCTTTGGGAAAGAAAATTTTAGGCCAGCCTGATGCCCCGCTACCTTTACAGAATTCCACGGAATCTGGGCAATAAAAAGTGCCAGTGCAGTTAACAAAATGGCAACCAGTGTAAAATGAAAAGATACCGTTAAATAATAGGAAGCAGCCACAAACCCGGTAACAGCCCCCATTCCAGCACCCACGCTAAACATCGCATGAAAAGATGACATCATAGGACGTTCAGCCTTTCGTTCAACTTCCGCAGCCCATGCATTCATCGCAACATCCATTGCACCATGAGCTGCCCCAAATGCAAAAAGAGCCAGAGCAAGCATCCACACGTTAGGGCTCAACCCTATTAACACCAGTGTAATGGCATAAAAAAATGCAACTCTCCTGGTCACCACAGCACAACCTAATCTATCTGATGCATGACCCGCCAGAGGGAAAGCCAGAATAGCACCTGCAGCCATGCACAGTAATAATAAGCCGAGTGAACTTTGTGTCAGTTCATGCGCTGATGAAACCGCAGGAATACGCGATGCCCAGACACCAAACAATGCGCCATTAAGCATGAACATAGATGCAACGGCACGCCAGGGTGATTTTAAGTTATACATATTTTGTAAAAACTAAAAGCTTGAGTAACTATTCAACATAATTAAAAGAAAAAAATGATCACCACAGAGACACGAAGCTCACGAAGGAAAACAAATACACATTTATTAAAGTCTGAATAAACTGAGCATTAGTCATGATTTTGAACAAACTTTTTAAATGGCAGTGTATGAAAATCATGTAGTTCTATTAAATACCAGAGAACACGTCATTCAGGTAATGTTTTAGCCGGAATTTCTCTAATTTAACAGCAATGTTTAGCAAAACATTTTTCCCAGAGATGATTCCTGCTAAAGCTTGTGCCCAGCTTTACTGGGTAACATTATCGGAATAACGGATTCAATACTGCTACGTGGTTTTTCTACATAGCCATTATTTATTATTACATATTGATTCATCTTCGTGTACCTCAGGGCACGATACTACGATCCGCATACCGGAATGTCACCTGCACTTACGATCTGGAGGGACTGACTGAAGAGCAGCAATCAGTACTAAAAGCTTACGTGCCCAAACGGCTATTAATTGTTTATGAATTAACAACTCGTGGTAATGAAGCTGCTGATTCTGTCATGGAAGCTTTGTCATCGACCGGGATTGAGGGTTACCGCATTGAAATACCCAAAGGGCTGGATGTGAATGCTTTCGCCGTTAAAGAAGCGCAGCATAAAGATGCACTGGGTCAGTTGATCCGTAAAGCCAGCTGGATTGGTAAAGAACGGATAAACTCGATCAGCCGTTGGGTTGACACTACAGTGTTAACGATGATTAACCTCATTTAAATATATCTATTGCTTGACTATAAATAGATATTGGTATATTTATAGATTAACTATTAGCCTGCACTAGTAAATTTATTGATAAACCATGTCGATTAAAACTATCGTACAAGTCCAGTATCAAGATATCGTGAATCGGGCTCGAGAGAGCACGAGGGATTACTTTGTACCAAAAGAAGGATGGCTCAGAACCGTTAGAAAGGCGCTTAATATGTCTGGAGTACAGTTGGCTAGGCGATTGAGGGTTACAAAAGCATCAGTATCCAATGCAGAAAAGGCGGAGTTAGAAGGCAGAATCACTATCAAGAAAATGGAGCATATGGCTGAAGGGATGGGCTGCAAATTTGTTTATTTTATAGTGCCGGAAAAACCGGTTAATGAGATTTTATTAGAGCAGGCGAAAAAGAAAGCAGAGGCGATAGTGGCTCAGGCTAGTAACCAGATGGCATTGGAAGATCAGACTCTATCCAACGAGCGACTTAAATTTGAGGTGGAACGATTACAGTATGAACTGTTAAGAGAGATGCCCTCTGACCTGTGGGATGATGGAAAGTAATAGAGTATAAAATGATTGATTATCCTGAAGGCGCTACTCCATTAGATCTGGATGAACTGGCAGGTTTGAAGTTCAGTCATATCACTACTCGGGGAGAGCTTGACCATCTGGAACAGGCAAATATACAAAATGGACTACGCTGGTTGGCCCGACTAAAAAATAGAGATATTTTAAATGACCAGTTTGCTCGCAAGCTTCATTTACAGCTATTTGGTGAGGTTTGGTCCTGGGCAGGACAATATCGTCTTACAGAAAAGAACATTGGTGTTGATCCACTTTACATCAGTGTCAAACTCAGGGAGCTGCTAGATAATGTTCAGTATTGGGTAGACCAAGATACCTTTAATCCTAAAGAAACGGCTACCCGATTTCACCATCAACTTGTCTATATCCATCCATTTCCAAATGGTAATGGTCGTCATGCCCGGTTTTATGCTGATGCCTTACTTGAAAAATTATACAGTGTAGATCGGATAGATTGGTCCGGGGGATATGATTTACAACAAATGAATGAACGGCGGCAGCAGTATATCCATGCTCTTAGAGCAGCCGATGCGGGAGATTATACATCTTTGTTTGAGTTTACTGGGGTTGATCAGTAAGTAAATTATACAGATGAACACTAAGGATTTTTTCCCCGATATAATCGTCCACGGAGAAAAGCCAATAAGATACTGATTAAAAAGGATTTACTAAAGGAAAGTATGATTTAGTGTAGGCGTGTTTAGTTTACCTCAGGGCACGATACTACGATCCGCATACGGCCAGGTTTACCCAGCAGGATACCTGGATGGGGAAAATCATGATCCAGTAACTCTTCTGCACAAATATCTGTATCCCCATTCAGACCCTGTGACTAATATTGATCTGAGTGGGTGTTTTAGTTTACCTGGTTTGTCCACCGGAACAAACATTAGCTCGACTCTAGCTGCGGTGTCGACTCGCACTTATGCTAAACAATTTTCTAAAGCTTTGTGGGGGGAAGTGAAAATCGATGGCAATTAAGTTACGCTTGATCATTGTATGGACTCCTTTTGTTTTGGTTAACACCAGCCTATCAGTTAGGGTGGTGGAGTCCATACATCGGGCGTCTTGCCCTAGTTTGTGGTAAAAATTTTTTTATTAATTAGAATTCATAAAAAATTATCTGCCACTTAAATTATCGATCTCTTCACGCATACGTGAATCCAGCTCGGTTTTGAACTGGTTATGATAAAGCCGATAGTAGCGCCCATTTTTCGCCAGTAATTCGGCATGATTACCCTGTTCGATAATCTCACCCTCATCAATGACTAATATCTGACTGGCCGATCGAATGGTCGATAACCTGTGTGCAACAACAAAACTGATACGTCCATGAAACGCCTGTTCGATTGCACTCTGAATCAACTGCTCAGTTTCTGTATCGATCGATGAAGTTGCTTCATCCAGAATAAATACATCGGGATCAGACAACAATGCTCGTGCAAGCGAAATAAGTTGCTTCTGCCCAGTTGATAACCGACTGCCACCCTCACCGATAAGCGTATTGAATCCATCTTTTAGATCCCGAATAAAGTGGGTTGCATTGACCTGTTCAGCAACTGCCATCACTTCGTCATCTGATGCCTGCAACCGCCCATAACGTATATTTTCTAAAATAGTACCGCTAAACAACTGGGGAGTTTGCGACACAATGCCGAACCTGCTTTGCAACTCAAGTAAAGGAAAGCGCCGATAATCAGTGCCATTCATAACTATTGCTCCACTACCGGGTTGGTAAAAACGTGCAACCAGATTGACGATTGTCGTCTTACCACTACCTGTCGCTCCGACCAGTGCAATCGTATCGCCGCTTTTTACCTTCAGGTTGAAACCCTGTAGAACAGGATCTTTAGCCTTATAATAAAAATCCACATCGCTGAACTCGATAGTTTCAATTCTGCCAGGTAAGGTTTCCAGATAAGCATAACCTTCAGAACTATCACTGATCTCTGGTTCCGTATCGAGCAGATCCTGTACACGTTCTGCAGAAGCCTGTGCCGACTGGAATTGAGTGAAAGTTTCAGACATTTCCTGAATTGGAATGTAAAACAGGGCCGCATACTGCATAAATGCAACCAGATCGCCAGGAGATAAGGCACCCTGAGTGCTGACCCCACCGTACCAAATGGTGATAGCAACACCAATACTGCCGATTGACAACATCAGCGGAAGAAAAACAGAGGCCTGTAACCTGTTGAGTACAGAATGAATATACAGTGAGGAAGACAACTGCTGAAACTCCAGCAAATCTTCACTCTCTCGAACCAGCGCTTTGGAGGTTCTCACTCCCATAATATTCTCATTAAAAGCAGCGGTTATTTGTGAATTCACCTGACGTACAGCTCGTTGACTATGCAACAATTTACGTTGAAAAATTCGTGTAATCTGTATCAGTAATGGAACCGTAATCATCACCATCAATGCCAGTTTCCAGTTAATTAACAACATCATAATAGAGATAGCGATAATAAAAGTGAAACCCCAGACCATATCCAGTAAAAACCACGGAATGATGGAGGCAAGTTTACTGGTATCAGAAGTTAACCTGGCCATCAACCAGCCCACCGGACGCTGGTCATAAAACGAGAAAGGTAACTTTTGTAATTGTCCAAAAGCAGCCTGGCGAATGTTATTAGCCACTCCGGTTGCTGCTACCCCTGCCGAACGAATGAAAAACCAGACCAGCATCGAGTTAAAGGTGATTAATATCAGGTATATCACAGAAGTTGATAACAATGAGTCATCTTTACCCGCTAATGCATCATCGACTATCCAGCCTGTCAGCATTGGTAAAACCGATTCAGTCCCTGCCAGAATCAATCCTGCACCCATCATTCCCATCAATGCAAATCGTTGTGGGTAAGCATGTGCGCCCAGTTTTTTCCAGGCGTCCATATCCAGTGGACGAATAACTTCATCCTCTTCAATGTTACTTTCACTCATGTGAAGCTCCCACTAAAACTTTCTCTGTCTTAAAGTTTGCTTCAAGGTCTGACTGAATATGCCACAGGTCACGGTAAATACCGGCTTGCTGACTCAAAGACTCATGTGTCCCCTGTTGCTCAACCCTGCCCTCTTTTAACACCAGAATAATATCTGCATGCATCAAAGTAGATAGACGATGTGCAATCACGATAGTGCTTTGCCGATTTTTGCCTTCACGCAGAGCATTTAATATAAGCCTTTCTGTATCGGTATCAACAGCACTTAATGCATCATCCAGAATGAGCAGTGACGGTTTCTCCAGCAGTGCTCTGGCTAACGCAACACGTTGCCGCTGACCACCTGACAGGGTAATACCCCGCTCACCAATTTCAGTTTTATAACCCAAGTCAAAAGATTCAATCGTATGATGCACACAGGCGGTCGTCGCGACATCAACAATCTCACTCTCTGTTGCCTGTGGTCTGCCAAGTCGAATATTTTCGAGTAAATTTCTCGAATACAGGAAAGGTTCCTGCATAACCACGGCAATTTTTTCCCTGACACTCTTTCGAACCATCGTTGTTACATCTTGCCCATCTAGTAAAATTTTACCTGAATTCGGGTCATAGAATCGCAACAACAAGTTTACGATAGTTGATTTTCCTGAACCGGAAGACCCTAGCAAAGCAATTGTCTGTCCTGCTTTCAGCTCAAAACTCACTCCATCCAGTGCAGCTTTATCTTCATTATGGCTGAATACGACATTATCAAACTTTAGTGAAACCTGTCCATCAAGTTGATTTTCATCCATGTCAGGATCTGATTCTTCCGGATGACCGAGTATTTCTTCCAGACGTCCAATAGCAACAGTGGCTTTACCTAACTGAGTCAATATCCTTCCCAACATACGCATCGGCCAGATGAACAGGCTTACAGCTGACAGAAAAAAATAAAACACACCTACCGAAAGGCTACCCTGCATCAGCCAGTAGCCCCCGAGAATAACCACAATGGCTATTTGTGCCAGACAGATCAAATCACTGACCGCCCAGTAATTTGCCATCAATCGATACATCCTGAGATCGAGAGAGCGATATTGCTCACTGGCATCATGAAACTTCTTATTTTCAAAATCCTGACGAGCAAAAGCTCTGACCACACGAATACCGGTTAGATTTTCCTGTACCACTGCAGTCATCCTGCCTTCGGCTTCATCAGCATCTTTAAAGAAACGTTTAACACTCTTGAAGTAAAAATATGAAAATGCCACCAGCGGTGGTATTAGCACCATTGAAGCCAGAGTCAGACCTACATCCATTGATAACAATAAAGGAATTGGTGCAATCAGCATCACACAAGCTCGACCAATTTCGACGACATGCTCTTCCAGGAACAAACGCAGAGTATCAACATCAGAAGTACAACGTTGAACCAGATCACCTGTTTGAGCCTTGTCATAAAAACTGACCGGCAGGTGCATGAGTTTATCGAGTAACTGATCACGAACCTTACACACAGTGGCTTCACTAGCCAAAGCAGTCCAGCGACCTCGTAGATAGGTAAATACACCAGCCAATGCCGTTAAAACGACTATCAATAATGCTGGGGTCCAATTTTGCTTCGACAAAAAATCACGACCACCCAAAAACTCGATAAGCCAGAGTGATATTGAAGTTGCTTTATCAGGGTTCGGACCAATAATTCCATCCAGTACCATCTGGGGAATCAATGGTGCCAGATACATAAAAACGGATGCTGCAAGCAGCGCCAGAATAGCAAGAATATACGTTTTTCGTTGTCCGCGAGTTACTCGCCAGATCAACGCATAATTTGAAATATTGGAGTTCACGCGCTCCGCTCCTTTTTCCTTGTTCAAATACCAGAAGCCGTGCCTTTGTCAGATCAAACCGGCTTAAAAACATCGACATTGAAATATTTACGACAATGCCAAAACAATTTATTTATAACTAAATATGATAATTGCTCATGCTGGTATCCCTCCTAAAGCGGGAAGCGCGTAATAGAATTAGTGAGGCTTAGAGACTAAGATTCCTGTTTGTAGATGTCAAGATAGTTTTAAATTTTTAACTGAAATATTTCCTGTTTAATCCTGAACAAACAACTGCCCGCGAATATCTGATGCAGTACGATGTACACCATGACATCGAGCACACACTTTTACAGCTGTTTCACCCAAACTCATTTTGACTGAACGGATATTTTTTTCAGCTATAGCTGCATCCATCTGATCAATTGAATGTTTCGTGGATTCCCCAAGAATTCTTTCGACTGGTTCATCATCTTTATGACAACTCGCACAATTTTTAGCCAGCGTTTTCAATTCCTGTTGAAATTGTGCGCTGGCATCTGAGGCGGTAGACCAGTGCTCATCTTCTGCTGCAATTCGTACACGATTCAGGGTACGACTAATTGTTTTCATGAAACGCGGATATTTACGCTCCTTACCTTCACTAGTAACGACCATCGAACTGAAATCAGGAGACCTGTATTGTAATGTTGCCAGAATACGGTTTTCCTTATGACAGGATCGACATGTTTTTTGTAACTGTCGTAAGTTAAAACGAATACTTTTAAATTCACTGCTTTTTACGGCTTGTTCAAGTGCATCAACAGCATCGAGATCAACATATTCTTCCCATTCTGGCACCATTACAGGAAGTTTACGATAATGAGAGATTAACCGCTCTGACCATTTATTGATTCCGCTTACATCTTTCTGATCAACATACTCTTCAACGGCCTGTAACTCTCGCCGCATACCAAACATGGTGTGTAACCAGACCTGGCGTTTATTTTCCGGCTTGTACCACTTACTCAGCGAATCAGGAAGCGTCCCATCCAGTTCAATAGCCTGGCTTTGTGGAATAAAAAATGATATTGATAGCAGTGCTATCCACAGATGTGATCGGATCATGGTTTTTTAAGGTAGGGGTGGAATATTGTCATTGAGTGTTCGCAGAAAGGCTAGTAAACGTGCCCTTACTTTATCTCGTCTAATACCACGAAATTCCATAATTCTGCCTGGAACTGCCTGCTCAGTATTGGTCAGATAGTAATTTATTGTAGAAAAATTCCAGCTATGGCCGGATTGTTTCATAGCTTCGGAATAATAAAAACCCGGTGAAGAACCGGCTTTTCGCCCCATTAAATTCCACAAATGAGGTCCTTTCCCATGCCCACCTAATTTTTCATGATCATGGCAGGATGAACATTTTCGCATGAAAATAATTTCACCCTGATCAGGGGTTGCTGTGCTTAGTTGGGCTTTAAATTCATCACTGAGTTGCGGTTTAAACTGCGAAAGTGTTTTCCCTTCAGCAACGACCTGTCCTGTCAATATTAATGACAGGACAGGCGTTAAAAGTAGTTTAATTAAATATTTATTACAATTACTGGCTAATTGCATTCACCTCGGCCTCTGGGTTATCTAAAGCTAATTTATAACCCAATGATACATGATGGAAGCGTTCATTTGTATAATCGTCATGAATGGCAAATCCAAAGTTGATCATTTTTCCTGAATTCAAATTTACATCACCCGACTTGTCTGACTTCAGTTTACGTTTCATCACTACAGTCCAGAAACCACCTTCTTCAGTAATCGTGGATTCAAAACCCTGACCACCGCTCATCACTCTATCAGCAAGTATGTGACCATCTTCGTTAGAACCATCGCCACTGTTTATGCGAAGCAGATCCATAGAGTGATTAGCGTCCATTTCAGCCTGAATATCGGCAGTTTCTTTCAACTTATCCCAGCCACCCAGTTTTTTACCACGGCGTCCTTTTTCTTCTATTTTAGTTCGTGAAGCTGCAATATATTTAGTAACGCCTTTTGAAAAATCTATAGAGAGTCCTGCAGCAGCAGGATCTTCAGGTGCATTAGGCATGCTATTCGCATCATGATGACAGGTGCCCCAGCAACCAGCCTGTGATGCATATTTCACTTCATCGGTCGCAAACATCATGGCTAGCTTAACTTTATTAGCCGGATCCATTTTACCGCCATCTACGAAAGATACCGGGTTGTGATCAACACCTTCCCACTGGAATTTCAGGTAAAGATTTTCAGCATCGTGAGTAGACTGAACAGACACAGGAATCGAACCACGTTTACCGGCTATAGGAGTTGGCTCTGCTTTTTCACCGGTCACCATTTTCTGCCCCATATCTGCAGCTTCCTTATCGTGACAGGTCACGCAACGATCTTTCGCAATCATGAATGGACGTGCACCACCATGATACTTACCCACTAAAGACCACTCCATTGACGTTTGCCCTGGATAAAAAAGAGTTATTTCACGTTCACCGGCTTTAGACCAGTCAATGCCGGCATCTACAGCTGATCCGGTATCAGCTTTTGCAGCAGCTTGCGCTGTCGCAGCAGGAGCTTGAGCAACGGCTGAAACCGTAGTTTTAACAGCATTAACTTCGGCTGCTTCATTATCAAGACCAATTTTATAACCCAGTGAAACATGATGAAAACGAGCATCACTAAAATCATCATGGATGGCAAATCCAAAGTTGTATAAAACGTCTGGGTCGATACTGACATCACCGGCTTTATCAGTTTTCAGTGGGCGTTTGAAAACAACAGTCCAAAGCCCGGCTTCTTTCCAGCCCTGTGCTTCAATGGCTTCACCACCCATCATATAACGTTGTTCCAGAATATGACCATTTTCAACTTTTCCACTACTATTCCAGCGCAGTAAGTCCATAAATTGACCATCTGCTAGAGCTGCATCAATCTCGGCTTTTTCTTTCAGTTTGTCCCAGCCACCCAGTTTCTTACCACGACGACCTTTCTCTTCAATTTTAGTACGAGATGCCGCGATATATTTAGTGACGCCTTTTTCGAAATCCAGCTCAAGACCCGAAGATGCAGGGTCTTCCGGATTATTCGGCATAGTTCGTGTATCGTGGTGACAGGTACCCCAGCAACCAGCCTGAGATGCATATTTAACTTTATCTGTTGCAAACATGATGGCCAGTTTCACCTGATTTTCAGGATCCATTTTGCCACCTTCCACAAAAGGAACAGGAGCATGTACGGTATCTTCCCACTGAAAGCGCAGGTACAAATCATTGTCATCATGTGCAGCCTGAACAGTCACAGGAATTGACCCTGGTTTACCTTTAATCGGTGTTGGTTCAGCCTTCTCACCGATTACCATTTTATCTCCCATGTCAGCAGTTTCCTTGTCATGACAGGTCATGCAACGATCACCCGCTTTGAAAGGTCGCACACCACCATGATATTTACCGACAAGTGCCCACTCCATCGAAGTTTGCCCAGGATAAAACAGGGTAATGAGTCTTTCGGGAACCGCAGACCAGTCAACACCAAATCCCTGAGCTGTACTTGTAGTGGCTGGTACAGCTAGCGCTCCTGCTGATGCACCCTGTTGTGCTTTGTAAGCTTCTATAGCATTGTTAACAGCTTCTTCAAGCTTCTGTTGTTGAGCAACAGCTTCAGCTTTACGTTTTGCGCGTGCTTTTTTGGTTATTTCCTGTTGCTTTGCTGTTTCTTCAGCTTCTTTCGCTTTAGCGCGATCCAGGCCTTTTTTGAATGACTCTGGAATTTCGGTTTTATAGGCATCAATAGGTTCAGCCCATTTGTTCAATTCATCTTCTTCAATATCTTTATGCACTGCTTTATGAGCAATACCTTTATGACAGTCAATACAGGTATTGCCATTTTCCATCGCAAATAAATGTTGATTTCGTGCACGCGGTTGTTGCTTTTCCGGATTCATAGTATCCCAGTCATGGCAGTTTCTACATTCACGTGAATCGGTTGTTTTCATCGCTTTCCATACTCTACGAGCCATGGTCAGGCGGTGTTCATCAAATTTTTCAGGGGTATCTACTGTGCCCAGAATTTTATGATAGATTTCATTACTGGCCTGTATTTTTCGGATGACTTTATGAATCCAGGGTCTGGGTACATGGCAGTCCGGGCAACTGGCTTTTACACCACTTCTATTGGCATCATGTGCAGTTCCGGTGTATTCAACAAAAACATTTTCTTCCATTTCATGACAGGTAATACAAAATTGCTCCGTATTAGTGATTGCCATACCCCAGTTAAAACCACCCCAAAGGATGACACCAATCACCATAAATATAACAGCACTGCCTAAAGTAGCACCAAAAATCACCTTTCTTGTGGCAAGGCTCTTAAATAACGACTGATGTTGTTGCATAACAATCTCTCAACTAGGGGGTTATGATTTTTGCAAACATAACTTAATAAATTTTGTTTGCAAAAAAAAACGGGTATGGAGATGAATCCATACCCGCTTGATTATTTCCGTATTTGCTTAAATTTCCATCTATGTTACGTGGTTTACGCGATTGTAAACATTGAACTTACCAGTTGGTGCATACAGACCTTTAATACGACCTATCTCTTTCAGAGTTTTCGCATCAAAGATAATGATTTCACCGTTAGGCTTTTTACTGTCAGCACGATTCCATACAGATGCCCAAACTTCTGAACCATCTTTATTGAACTCGAAATGAACCGCAGCATAACCTTTCTTGGTAGTCAGCTGGATAGTCTTAACAATCTCACGAGTCTTCTTGGAGATAACCTGTACAGACTGCTGAACTTCAGGCTCAGGGTGTTTAGTCTGGTCAGCCCATACGTAGTCAGACTTTGGATGTGTACGTAAGAATACGCCAGCACCGTCAGTTTCAACTTCGTAACAGATTTTCCAGGCTTGCTTTGGATGACCAACAGGATCATTACCCCAGGCAGTCACTTTACCAACACCTAGGTGAGTTGTTCCGCCAACAGGGCCACATTTTGGATCGATCCAGTTTGCACCAGGACCAGGATGTGGTTTGGAATCAACATCAATCATAGCTTCAAGCTTCTGATCCACTGTATCAACAACAACCATTTTGTTAGATGCATTCGCAGCGATCTGGAAGTAACGATTGGTAGGGTCATAGAAACCATCATGCAGGTACTTTGCAGTATCCATTTTGACGATCTTCAGATTATCAAGGTCTGAGTAATCAACCTGCCACATCTGACCAAGTTCCTTTGCAGAAACTAACCAGCTAGTTGCCTTAGGTGTATCATAAACCGCTGCAACACGTGATTCGTTAACATACTCACCGTCAACATTTACACCACGAGTTGAAACCACTTTCAGAGGCTCCATCGTTTTAGCATCAGCAATTACGAAATGAGGAGGCCAGTAACCACCACCAATAACGTATTTTCCATCACCGGAAACCGCTACGTCACGAGCATCATAAGCAACCTGCACCTGAGCAACTTTCATCTTGTCAGGCATAGCCCACAAATCAACCTTTGTCATCATTCCATCACGACCCATGATGTACCAGAAGCGACCAGCATTTTTAACATGAAGAGTTTCATGATGTTCAACAGCTTTCAGTACATGTACTGCGTAACCTGTTGGGATATGAGCAACAATTTCTTTCTTGTCACCATCGATGATTGCAACTTTACCTACATCACGCTCGATAACGAGGAAAAAGTTCTGCCAGTTACGGCCATGCATTGGCTTGGTTGGATAATCTTTAGGAGCAACAAAAGTCTTCCAACGCTCTTTCATCAACGCAAGTGACATTTCTGGAGGAACAGGTGGTTCCATCTGAATGTACTTCGCCATCAGAGTGATTTCTGCCTTCGTTAAGATATCATCGAAGTTATTCATACCACCTTCTGTACCGTAGGTGATAATTTTTTCAAGACGTGATTGACCAAGCTTGAGTGTACCACTCGTCTTGACCGTACCATCTTTCATTTTCTTTTTAACGACTGGCTCCAGGCTCTTACCTGTAGCGCCTTTCCGTAATGTACCGTGACAACCAGCACAACGTTGGAAATAAATGGACTTACCTTTTTCAAAATCTGCTTCACTCAGCGTCGGACCCGCAGCCTGTACAGAAATAGCTGTACTGCTCAGGACGATTCCTACTGCTGCAGAAAGCACGCTTGCTTTACTCAAAGAGTGCAAACGTGAACCTATACTTTTCATCATTGGAGAAATACCTCATAAATTGGTTAGCGGGGTGATTTGACGCCTAATTTCACTACACCTCCTTGATACTTATCAAATGGATTCATACAACTCTGCGACAACTTGACACACGTCAATTTTTTAACCGAAAAACACACGAATCATAATATTTTAATTCAAATCTATGAATTTTTTGGAGGCATGCTAGACTGAATAAAGATAAAAATTATTTTTTATAAATCTTAAACATTTTACATCATTACCAATAGCTGAGATCAATTATGCATAATAGTAGTTTGCAAACCTTCGGGCTTTCTCTATTTATCGTTCTGGCGTTTATCGTCATCGGTATAGGGTTTATGTTTGGAATCGACAACCCTATTCCGTGGATTATGATAGCCGTACTGGCTGCTCTACCTTATATACATAAACGTATTTCAGCTCGACAGTATTTAGCCTGGGATGACAAACTCAGCGTAGGTATAGAATCAATCGATGAAGATCATAAGAAACTAATAGGCTTGATCAATACTTTGCAAACTGCAGTGATGTATCCTTCTGGAGAAACCTATGAACGTCAGGCGCTTAAAGAAGTCGTAGATTACACAATTTACCACTTTAAACGCGAAGAAGAACTGATGCTGGAATTTAACTACCCGGATTATGAACCGCATAAAAAAACTCATGCTGTAATGATTGGAAAAGTGGGTGAATTTATGGAAGCGTATGAACAGAATAGCGAAGGCGCTATTTGCGATTTAACCAAATATCTTAAGACCTGGTTAATCAAACATATTGCCGGAACAGATCAACAGTATACCTCGTACCTGCATGAGAAAGGAGTCAAGTAAGAGGAGTGCAATTCGCACCACCAATATTGGTACTGAAATTCAATGGTGCGCACAGCGCACCCCACGTTTAATCAGACAGACTTTTCTTCTTTTCTGACTTTTTATCATATGCACTAATCTCGATTCTGTCAGGCATGTCACTCACACCGATCTCTTCATCAGTCAAATAGCACCCCGGGTCTTCTGCCCACGGGTTACCGGTTAGCTGCCAGGCTCTGGTACGTGAATTTCCTCCACATATCTGCAAATGTTTACAACTTGCACAACGCCCTTCTACCGGCCTTTTTTTCTGCTTTAAACCTGCCATCAAAGGATCTGAAGTATCCATCCAGATTTCTGAAAACGGTCTTTCTTTAACACTTCCAATGGTGTAATCCCACCACATGGTGTCGGGGTGTACCTTACCCAGGTTATCGATATTTGATATATTTATACCCGAAGAATTGCCTCCCCAGCGATATAATTTTTTTGTCAGTTCTTCTACATGCTGAGGGATATGTTGTTGCGCCCAATACAGTATATAAACCCCATCAGCATCATTATTACCAGTCACAAACTCTCGCTTCTTACCGGACTGCACATCTGCCCAGCAAGTTGAAAACAGCAAATCCATTGCCTTACGGGTCATCTGGTAGTGTAAATCACTGCCCCGGTTTTTATTGCCTCGTCCTGCATAATTTAAATGCGACAAATAAAACTTATCAATATCTTCATCATCCATTAATTGTAATAAATCAGATAATTCATCGGCATTGTCCTGAGTCAGCGTAAAACGTAAGCCTATCTTCAACCCTGCATCACGACACAGACGTATACCTCTCAAAGCTTCATCGTAAGCCCCGACTTTTCGTCTAAAATTGTCATGAGTTGCCCTGATGCCATCAATACTTATACCGACATAATCATAATCAACCTGTTTGATTTTTTTGATATTGTTATCATCAATCAAAGTACCATTTGTGGACAAGCCTACATAAAATCCCATCTCTTTTGCTCGATGAGATATCTCATAAATATCAGGTCTCATCATTGGCTCGCCACCCGATAGAATAAGCACTTTAGTGCCAAACGCTTTCAGATCATCCATCACATCATAAACCTGCTGAGTACTTAACTCACCAGGAAAATCTTTATCTGTAGACGTTGCATAACAATGTTTACAGGTTAAATTACAACGACGAATCAAGTTCCAGATAACAACCGGACCCGTCATACTACTAATAGGAGCAGTACGTTTTTCAAGAGTTTGCGGGGATACCGCAGAGTTACTCTCTAATGCATGTAAATATCTACTTAAACGAAACATAATCTTAACTTATATTTTTTCAGGAAACCTCAAAATACTACCACGAAGCTCACGAAGAATACGAAGGGATATATTAGAGCGCACATTTTTCTTTACTCATCATCCTTAACACAGTTCCACTAGACATATTTCGTTCACACTTAAATTTAAATGTGTTTTTATCTTCGTGTACTTCGTGAGCTTCGTGGTAAACGTTTTTTCTGTCAACGCAAAATTCTAAGGCCAGATTTTTTTAATATAGCACTACTGAATAAAACATCATGACGAAAGTTATAGGGGAATAACGCTGCTTCCATCTCTTCAAGCTTCTGAAATGCCTTATCTTTATCTGAACCATGCACCATAGCGAACAGATTATAGGGCCAGTCAGGTAAATGCCGTGGTCGTTGGTAACAATGGCTGACAAAATCCATACAGCCTATTTTCTTGCCTATTTCATTCACCAGTTCATCTGGCACATCCCACACGGTCATACCGTTGCCTCGTAGGCCTAGTTTATAATGGTTTGGAACCGCACCAATACGCCGTATCGTGCCGTTTTTTAAAAGCGCATCAAAGCTATTCATAATGCTTTTAACATCACTTTCAAGTTGCCTGGCAATCAACTTATAAGGTTCTGAGACAAGCGGTAAACCGGCTTGAGTAGTAGCAATTATTTTTCGTTCAAGTTCATTTGGAGCGATCGGTGTTATGCTGGAATTATCAGGGTCAATATCCATCGGAACCGTATCAACCTGCCCCGCACTGTCGATATGCAGTTTAAGCCCCACATAAAATTCCTGTAATTTAGGGCAGTTATATACTTTTAAACCAGCCTGAGACTCAATATCATTGATGACGTTCTGTATTGCAGTCTCAGTTTCCGTGGCTAGCACAAACCACATATTCAATTTATGTTCACGTCGATAATTATGAGCTACTTCATCGAAAGCATTCACTATAGTGGTTATTTTTTCAAACTGATTTTCGGGTACAGACAAAGCCGCCAGAGTCAATCCACCACCCATTTGCCTGGCATCATAAAGGGGGCCAAAGCGACTCAACCAACCATCTTTAAGTAAATTACCAACGATTGAAATTAATGTAGTTTCGTCAGTCCCTAATTCAGAAGCCACTGCTAGAAATGGTTTTTCACAAACTGGAAAGCCACCCTGGTACTTATTTATAAAAGCAATTTCTAAAGGATCGACAAGGCCCATAATTGAAGCCTATTTTTTTGAAGAAGGAGGGCTAATTTTTATGTCTGCAAGAGGGTTATTACTGATATAACGTGCTCCGCGCTGTTTGAAGCAACGAGAACTAAACAGGATCTCATGATTGATATCATCTAACCCGCATTGCTCAACAAGAAGTTGAGTTTTTTCTTCTACTTCCTGCTTGTTACGGCCATGCACCATGGTAAACAGATTATAACCCCATTCGGGTAATTGACGAGGTCGTCGATAACACAATGTTACAAAGGAGTACTGACCAATACAGTGTCCCAGGCGTTTCACATCTTCATCGGGCACATTCCAGACCACCATGCCATTTGCGCGATATCCCAGTTTTCTATGACGTACGACAACACCGAAGCGCTTGATATCGCCCCGATTTTTGAGTGTTTGCAACCCATCAATGACTTCCTGTTCGCTACAGCCAATTTGCAGAGCAAGATCTGCGTAAGGCCGGGGCACCAGTGGCAAACCCTGTTCAATGACAGCAATAAGCGCCTGTTCCAGGTTGGGGTTTAACACTTTCATGTCCATTTCAAATCAAACCCCAGATCAATAAAGTAATCTTCCAGCATCGGTAGACTCATAACTGCATAACCGCAATTTTTTTCCATTTCCAGCAACACTTGCTCAAGGTGTGCATCATCACGGGCAGTCACTACAAACCATAAATTAAAATGATGTAATCTTTCATAATTATGATTGACTTCAGCATAATCACTGATTTTTTCTGCTACCTGTACTAATTCTGCTTCAGGTACAGCCATAGCTGCAAGGGTACTTACACCAATACGGTTTGCACGAAATACAGGTCCAACACGACTGATAACTCCGCGATCTTTTAAACTTTTAAGCGTATTAATGACTGTTTCTTCATCACTACCCAGTTTGCGGGCAATGTCTGAAAATGGGTTTTCAGTTAACGGCAGATCGTGCTGAAAATCATTCAGCAAATGCTTTTCCAGTTCGCTGAAGTTTGACTCGGTAGTTTCAGGCACGATTGAATTCACTATTTACAGTCCTATCCGATGTGCACGATAAGTAAAAAATATACCACTGGGCGTATCGGCATAAAGTTCTGCTTTTACAGAAAAATCTGCTGTATCGTAAACCTGAATTTTATTTTTATCTCTAACAGATAACCACACTTCTTCGCCTCTGGGTTCGAACTCCATGTGCAAAACACCTTTTCCAGGTTGTAACTGTTTCACCAGTTTAAGGCTTTGAGAATCTATAATCTGAATCGTATCATTATGTGGCACCGCAAAGTTCACCCAGACATGACGGCCATCGGGTCGGGCCATTACAAAAACAGGTTGGCCATGAACGGGAATCCGCCCTGCCTCAGTCCAGTCCAGCGTATTAATCACCAGAACTTCATGTAATCCAACGGCTGGAACAAATGCATAGTTCCCCGCTATTGCCCAGCCTTCAAGATGTGGCATTTTATAAACGGGTAACTTCTTCTTACCTTTACCATAACCGGGAAGAATTCTCTTAATACCCTTGTCCAGATACCATAAATCCAGTAATGCCATGCCATCTTCGCCAAACAGGCCGGCGATATAATATCGACCATCAGGTGTAATCAGGGCATCGTAGGGATTTTGACCAATATCCTTGAATTTAGTGATTACTGGATTTTTTACATCCTTCATATCCACAACCCAGGTTTCTCCAGCATCCCATAAACTGAACACAAAACGTTGACCAGGTGCATCGACCAGCCCGATTACCTTGGATAGTAGATTGCCTTCCCCGTAGATCGCAGGAATATCGGCCACCAGATCCAGAGTTTCAGCATCAAATATTTTTACACCACCGGGTTTATAGTTGGATACTGCGACCAGTTTTCCATCCTGAGAAATAGCGCCACCAATACTGTTTCCAGATTGAATAATGCGTTTAACAAGCGTTTTAGATAGCACATCAATTTTTGTCAATCCGCCATCCCGTCCAAACACATAGGCATAACGTGCATCACGAGAATAAACAGCTGAAGCATGCGACAGATCACCCAGACCGGTAATCGTATCCAGAACAGTGTTCCCACTATTTTCAACGACTTTGACGCTACCCGTTGCGCGCTCAATAATAATGCCCAGGTCGCCAGTTCCCTGAGCCCAGACAGCATTCGATATCATCAATAATAAAACTAATAAAAACTTCAACGAAGTTCTCCTCTAACTAATACACCAGCCAGCCATTCAGCTTCTTCTGGTTTAAGTAAAAATTTCCACGGTGGCATCGCTGTACCCGGCCTGCCCTCTAAAATAGTATAGGTCAGAAATGAAACCGGTTTGCCTGTTAAGTTTTCAGGCAATAGTGCCGGCCCCAGGCCTCCTTTCATAGTCAGACCATGACATGAACCACAATCCTGTTTTAACAGGTGTAGTAATTCAGCCTGTCTTTCACTGTCAATCTCTGCCGAAGCTTGCGCAAACAACGAAGAATTAAACATTAGATTTAACACAACAACCAGCACTGACTTCAGTCCAGGCTTAGGCAATGCCACTTTCATAAACCTCTTGTTCCAGCTGTATTTCATCGGCAGAAGAAATAAACCAGTTTAAATCATCTGCTAATGTCACTACTTCACCGATGATAATCATTACAGGAGCCTGCATACCGCTTTCTTTCACTGCATCGGCCAGATGACTTACATTAGAGATCAGTCTATTTTGTTGGTGAGTGGTACCATTTTGAACTGCTGCAGCTGCTATATCAGCATCCAGGCCAGCTTTCATCAATGATTGACAGATATAATCCAGGCTACTGAGCCCCATATAAAAAACCAGAGTTGTTTGAGGGTCTACCAATTTTTCCCAATTAATTTCAAGAGGTTCATCTTCACGAAAATGCCCTGTAATAAACTGAACACTTCGGCTCAAACCTCGGTGAGTTAACGGAATTCCAGCATAACTACTGCAACCGGAGGCTGCCGTAATACCTGGAATAACTTCAAATTTAATACCGTGTTTATGTAGCTCCAGAGCCTCTTCACTGCCTCGACCAAATATATAGGGATCACCACCTTTTAGACGAATGATGGTACGATTTTTATCAGCCGCATTGACCAGTAACTGGTTAATTTCCTGTTGAGGCACACAGTGATGACCAGATGCCTTACCTACCATGAAACGGCTAACACCCTTGGGAATAAGTGCTAATATTTCATCCGAAACCAGGCGGTCATAAAAAATCACATCAGCACTTTGAATTAAGCGTAATGCTTTAACTGTTAACAAATCTGGATCACCAGGGCCAGAACCCACCAGATAAACCATACCTTTACCCATTACTATTTACCTACTTCACCTATAGTCAGGATATCTATTCCGACATAAAAACTGGGAAAATTTAACCTGAAAAATAGAACATGGGTATTCAGGTTTACGTTAGCTTGTAAAATTGCACAGCAGGGTAGGAACTTAGACTTTACCCTGTTTTTAAGCATTGACTATCATCAAGTTCTGCCGGCTGAAGCCTATAAACTAAATATCAATTGACCTACATCAAATCTGCCAAAGTCGTAAACAGACACCGAGGGATTTATTGTTAAATTTTGAATAAAAAAGAGACATGAATAAATTATCTAAAATATTCAGTTTATATTGCAACACTCCAGTTAAAACTCATTTATGCTGCTAGTAAATATAACTAAATATATTAATCTATATCAGCTCTTCAAAAATTATTAACAAAAGGTTAGAATTGATAAATATCAATTGATGGTTTTATTGGTAAAAGTAGAAATTTGATCAAATGTTTTGAGAGATTTAATTTACCTTTACGAATTAAAGCTTTTTTCAAATTATCATAAAAATAATATTCTGTGGACATAAGAACTCAAACCAGAAAAACCTGTAACAACATGGAATCGTTATTACGCCAGAATCCACTATTTGGACGTCTCGATTCTCAACAGCTGGATGAGATGTGTTCTTATTCAAAAATAGTCAAGTTAACTGAGGGAGAGGTTTTATTTACCCATGGAGATACAGCTTATAACTTTTACTTTGTCTTTGATGGTTTAATAAAACTTTATCGTCAATCACCATCTGGCCAGGAAAAAATATTTGAACTGGAAAAATCTGGTCAAATTTTTGCTGAAGCTTTAATGTTTTATGAACAGACTAACTACCCGGTTAGTGCTGCAGCCATGAAAAATTCTACCGTTGTCGCCATCAGCACACGTAAATTTTTAAACATTTTAAACAAGTCATCGGATACTTGCCTGTTAATCATGGGCGATTTAAGCAGGCGCATGCATGAACTGATCAATGAAATTGACAAACTCAGCTCACTTACCGGCCGAAACCGTGTAGCGACTTACCTGCTGGATCAATCAATGAACAAAGGATTGCATTTCAAACTCGAAATTCCTAAAAATGCCATAGCTAGTATGCTGTCATTACAGCCTGAAACTTTTTCCCGCTTACTTAATGAACTCAGTAAGAAACAGGTTATAGAGGTTAAGGAGAGTTACATCAAGATCATCGATCAGGATGTACTAAGAAATATTGGCGGGGTTATTTAAGTTTTCTCTGGTGCTCATGGCGCACCCTACCAATAAGGTAACGTAGGGCGCGCCGCGCGCACCATTGGTACTAAAGTAACCACCAACAGTACAACCCCTTCTAACTCCTTTTAAGCTTTTTATTAGAAGTTATCTGTTCGAATACTGCTCGTTGCCATCCATGGCCTCCCAGCATAAGGCCATCCCTGGCCAAAAAAAAGACGGGCTAAAGAGCCCGTCAAAATCACCAAGAGGATAAAACTAAATCAGGCCGCTCCTAAAGGAGGAGTAAAAACGGAGCGACCTGAGTTAGTTCCCTGAAGAGATAGGCTCTTCAGGAAACCAGCAAGCTAATTACTTAGCTGCTTCAACCGCAGGAGCAGCTGCTACTGGAGCAACAGGAGCCTGTGGAGCATAACCGTATTGTGGAGCATAACCATAACCGTTGCTTCCACCAGAGTAGTTGCTGTAACCATTTCCGTAACCGTTACCGTTGTAGCTTCCATTACCGTTTCCGTAGCTGCTACCACTCCAGTCAGAGTTAGCATCCATATCTGTATCCATATCGCCTTTAGCACGACCTTTGAAACTCATTGAGAAAGAAGCTTCGCCTTCTCCGTTTCCGCGACCTTTACCACGACCAGCGCCCTGACCACGTCCTTCACCACGGTAATCGCCTTGAGCAGTTCCGTTTGAAGAACCGTTTCCGTAGTAGTTTCCGTAACCGTTTCCGTTACTGTTGTTATCGCTTCCCCAAAAAGCTTGAGCAGAAGTTGTAGCAAGTAAAATTGCAGCAGCAGTGATGATTTTTTTCATGATGTAAATCTCCAAAAAGTTAAAAATTAAATAAGTTAAATTCGATGAGGCGAACTATATTAGTATTTTCTAATATAGTCAAGTTTTATTTGCTCTATAAAATTTTTATATACTGGTGAAATACAACCATTTAAAGGTAAGCTATTGATTTTTCGAGGAAAGTTAAACCAAATAAATTTTAAAGTTTTATTTATCTATCAGATAAGCATTCTTACCTTCAATTAATAGTGACAATCAGCCATAAAATTTATTAATAAATTTAGTTACTACTAGTTAGCAGCTCTTTAACCTGAGACTTACTAAGATACCGCCAGGGTCGTGGAATTAACCCCGGTACTTTATCCATATAGCGACGATATATATCACCGTGATACTGAATAAGTTTGCGCTCTTCCAGACGAGAGCCAAACACAAAATAAAGCGTTAGCATGATAGCACTGGTCAGCATCACAGGATCCAGCTCTCGGCACCAGATCAAAATAATGCCCATGCTGTACCAGGGGTGGCGTACAAAACGATGGAATTCTCCGATTTTAAACTGCTCCTGATCTTCCACCTGATTATTACGTTCAGTCCACTGACGAGTCCCCATAAACTCCGCCATGTCGTAGTACTTCAGTGAAAAATAAAAAGCGATAATAGTCACCGCACTTATAAAACTGGTCACCCAGAATAAGACTGGAGTCCAGTGCCACAAAGGTTCACTAGCCCAGCGAAAACTCAACCACAAAATAGGGGCAATTAACACAGTTGAAAAAATGTTGAACGTCAATCGGTAAGCTGGCATCAGGTGGTTATAATGCTTTGCTACTCTACGTTTCAGGCCAATTGAGGCAGTCACGGAGTGAATCAGGAAAAATCCAGTCCATGACAAGCTAATAATTAATATGTGGAAATAATTGATTGTACTATCCATAACGTCATAAATTTACGATAATGATCATTAATTGAATACTACCTTTATTTCCCACTCTAAGCAGTACACAAAATCCATTTTAAATGAAACTTATACTAGCTCCGATGGAGGGGCTTCTCGATACTTATTTGCGTGAAATCATCACCTGCGTCGGTGGTTATGACTGGTGTGTCAGTGAATTTATTCGAGTAACTACAATGGTATTGCCCGTTAAAGTGTTTTATCGTTCAGTGCCAGAACTGCTCAATGCAGGGGTTACCCAGGCTGGGACTCCGGTCTATATTCAACTGATGGGCAACGATCCGTCTGTTATTGCCGACAATGCAGCCCAGGCCATATCACTGGGCGCACCAGGCATAGACCTGAATTTTGGCTGTCCATCGCCTACAGTCAATGGTAAAGGCGCGGGAGCTATCTTGCTCAACGAACCGGAAAGAGTTCACCAAATAGTACAGGCTACTCGTCAAACTGTGCCGGTTGAAACTCCTTTTATGGCTAAAGTTCGCCTCGGGTTTGACCATACCGATAATATAATTGAAATAGCACAAGGCATTGAGGCGGCCGGAGCCGATATGATCACAGTGCATGCCCGAACCAGTGTCGATAAATATAAAGCGCCAGCCCGCTGGGAGTGGCTCGCCCGAATTAGAGAAAGCATAAATATCCCAGTCATCGCCAATGGAGACATATCCGATATTAACTCTTTCTCTGAATGTAAATCAGTAAGTGGATGCGATAACTTCATGATAGGTCGAGCATCTGTGCGTCACCCGTTTCTTGCACGTCAGATTCGTCAATCTACTCAGCAACAAACTATACAAAAGATCAAATGGACTGAACAACAGGAATTGTTGTTACAGTTTTCAATATTAATGAGAAAATCAGACAACGATATTGGCTCAGCTTCACGTGTTAAGAAATGGTTAAATATTCTCACCAAAGGCTCACCTGAAAATCAACTGGAAGCGAAGTTATTATTTGAGAAAATAAGAACCGTGACGAAGCTGGAGCAGATTATTCAACTACTCAAAATAACTGATGAGAAGTGACTCATTTTTAATCTGATACATGCGCTCAAAAATTAGAACCGGTCAGATAATTAGTAAGAAACGTCTATGAAGAGGTTGTTCAAAACAGAGATGAAAATGTCTCGTGACGACCCAAGATATGTAAAAACTATTCCCAAAAAATAATCTGACATTGTTTGCGGTGAACTTACAATATCTGTGAGAGTACACTGCCAATTAGCACTCATCATTTATATAGTAATTTCTAGCCCGGTTTCCTTGCCCGGGCAAATGCATCCGCCATGGAACCATTTTGTGGAGCTCTAACCGTGTTCACTGGTTTTACCGTCTGTTTACGTTTCGGTTGATGGCTTTTACTGGCAGAGTCAGACTGCCTTTGCTGAGATCTCACATCATCGTTCAGACGCATACTCAGTGCTATTCTTTTACGTTTAGGATCTATTTCCATAACCTTCACTTTGACTATATCTCCGGCCTTAACCACCTCGTGAGGATCTTTTACAAACTTGTCGGCTAAAGCAGAAATATGAACAAGCCCATCCTGATGAACACCCACATCCACAAAAGCTCCAAAGTTAGTTACATTGGTCACTACGCCTTCCAGTTTCATGCCTTCTATTAAGTCAGAAATTTTTTCTACACCTTCCTTAAATGTAGCTGTTTTAAAAGCTGGACGCGGATCTCGCCCCGGTTTATCCAGTTCAGCAATAATATCGGTAACCGTCGGTAAACCAAACTGTTCATCGGTATAATCGGTTGCACTGAGAGATTTAAGTAACTGGCTATTACCGATCAAACTACCGATATCGATGTTATTTTTACTGATTATTTTTTGTACAACACTGTAACTTTCAGGATGTACAGCAGAATTATCCAGAGGATTCATAGCATTATGAATCCTGAGAAACCCGGCGGCCTGTTCAAAACTTTTATCGCCCAGTCGAGCGACTTTCTTTAGCGTTTTACGTTGCTTGAACGGTCCATTTTGATTGCGAAACTCAACTATATTATGCGCAATAGTCTGGTTCAGACCAGCAACTTGAGACAGCAATGCACTCGATGCGGTATTGATTTCGACGCCTACTGCATTTACGCAATCTTCAACAACGGCATCTAAATTTCTAGCCAGCTGAAACTGGTTTACATCATGCTGATACTGCCCTACTCCAATCGATTTAGGTTCAATTTTAACCAGCTCTGCAAGAGGATCCTGTAATCTTCGGGCAATTGACACTGCACCACGGATAGTGACATCGAGATCAGGAAATTCTTTGGCAGCCAGTTCTGATGCCGAATAAACCGAAGCCCCCGCCTCGCTTACCATCACTTTCTGTAGTTTAAGTTCTGGATGTCGACTGATCAGGTCTGCACACAGCTTTTCAGTTTCACGCGAAGCCGTACCATTACCTATCGCCAGTAAATCTACGTTGTATTTAGCGGCCAGCTTTGCGAGCACGGAAATAGACAGATCCCACTGATTTTTAGGGGCATGAGGAAAGATGGCTGTCGAATCAATGTATTGACCGGTATTATCGATAACCGCAATTTTCACTCCGGTGCGTAATCCTGGATCCAGTCCCAATGTTGCTCTCTGCCCGGCAGGTGCTGCCAGTAACAGATCTTTCATATTTCGCCCAAAAACATCAATAGCAGCTTCTTCAGCACGTTCATGCAGTGCACTAAAAAGCTCAAGTTCAAGACGCATTTTAAGTTTAACACTCCAGGTCCAGCGTACGACTTCAGCTAACCAATCATCAGCTGCACGATGTTTATTGCTGATACCGCAGTGTCTGGCTATGATATTTTCAGAAGGATGAGTTATTTTTTTATCATGATCAACATCTATATTCAGATGCAAAATACCCTCTTTACGTCCACGGAACATAGCTAGAGCCCTGTGTGATGGAATTTTGGACAGCTTGTCCTGGTGCTCAAAATAGTCTTTGAACTTTACCCCTTCATCCTCCTTACCCGTTGCCACAGAAGCATAGAGCAAAGCATTTTCACTTAGAAAACTACGTAACTCAGCAACCAGATCAGCTTTTTCAGTAAAGCGTTCCATCAGAATAAAACGTGCGCCTTCCAGCACCTCTTTAACATCTGAAAATTTTTCTTTGAATTCATCATCAGTACAGATGTATTTTGCGGCTTCCAGTTCAGGGTTTAAATCTGGATTTTCCAGTAAAGCATCTGCAAGAGGCTGAATTCCTGCTTCAATCGCCATTTGACCTTTTGTTCTACGCTTCTTTTTAAATGGCAGGTAAAGATCTTCCAGCCTCACTTTGGTTTCGGCTTCATTAATTTCCAGAGACAGCTCTGCCGTCAGTTTTCCCTGCTCATCAATGGCTTTCAGAATGGCTAATCGACGATCATCCATCTCACGTAGATAACCTAGCCGATCCTCCAGTTGGCGTAACTGGGTATCATCCAGACCATTTGTCACTTCTTTACGATAGCGAGATATAAAAGGCACAGTAGCCCCATCATCCAGTAGGCCGACAGCAGCAGTTACCTGTTTTTCGTTTACATTTAGTTCATTAGCAATTCGAAGAGCAATTGAAAGCATATTTTCATTTGGTGGGTAAATTGAGCTGCATATTATGGCGAAAAATCTATTTTTATAACAGTCTTGTAATGATTGAGCTTTTATGAATTAAACGATTGTTAATATTGATATAAAAACTCCATTGTTTTACTAACATCCCTTTAGAGTATAACTATACTAATGACTAAACGAATAAATAAGGATCAACACACCATGGAAAAAATAACCGATATTCACCAGAAAACCCTGGCTATTAATCTTGATAATAGTAAATACGGCACTATAGCTGAAATAGGTGCAGGTCAGGAAACCGCTCGCTGGTTTTTTAGAGTCGGGGGTGCGGCAGGTACAATAGCCAAAGCCATTTCTGCATACGATATGAAATTTAGTGATTCTATCTATGGTGAATCAGCAAGATACGTAAGCCGTCAGCGTCTCGATTCGATGCTAAACCATGAATATAATCTCATCATTGAACGGCTGGATAACAGCAGGGGTGCTAACACAACGTTTTTTGCATTTGCCAATACCGTCGCATCACGTAGTTATTCAAGGCGCGAAGATGGTTCTGGGTGGCTGGGCGTTAAGTTTCAGACTTCACCTGGTAGCGAACCCTCTCAGATTGATTTACACGTTCACCTGAAAAGTAAAAAAAGTGTCCAGGATCAGGAAACACTAGGCATCCTCGGCGTTAACCTTATTTATGCCGCAGTAGAATTCCATCAGGATGCTGAATACCTGCTCAAATCACTGATGGATAATTTATCCTCTAAGTTATTAGAAGTTGATATGATCGACTTTTCCGGATCCGCCTTTAATAAAGTCGATAATCGTTTAATGGCATTAAGACTGGTAGAGCTAGGCATGACACGTGGCGCCATGTTTAATGCTAAAGGTGACATAGTACATCCTGCCGACTTACTGTATAAAAAAGCAGTATTGATCCAGCGCAGTCGTTTTAATCCCCCCACTCTGCTCAACATGGATATGCTTGACTGTGCCCAGGATGTTTTCTTAGCTGATAACAAGTTGGCTGATAAAGAGCTGACGGTCATTTCAGAGATGACTCTGCACAATCTAAAAGATGGAGAAGATATTAATGTTCAGGATTTTTTACAACGCGCCGACATACTGTGTGCATTAGGTAAAAATGTTTTAATTTCCAACATGGGTGAGTACTACAAACTGGCAGATTATCTCTTCAGGTATACTCAGAAACCAATGGCTGTGGTACTGGGCATTCCGACATTAATAGATATTTTCAATGAAAAATACTATGAAAAGCTTCCCGGGGGCATACTTGAATCCTTTGGACGTCTGTTCAAATACAAATTACGTCTGTATGTCTCACCCAGTATCAATGTTGATGGAAACCTGACGACTGCAGAAACATTCAAACCTGCATCTCATTTGAAAAACTTATATCGCTACCTGTTTGAAAACCAGTTTATCTCTCCACTAAATACCATCAACCACAATTACCTGTGCATTCAGTCTCCCGAAGTACTGGAAGAAATTAAAAATGGGCATCTGGAGTGGGAAAGTAAAGTGCCAGAGAAAGTTAAGGAAGTTATTCACCAACATAAACTATTCAATGTGAAAGCTTAGCCTCAACAACAGTGATACCTTTTTTTTAACTATTCAGCCTAATTAAAAATCAAAAAATGATCACAAGAAGGCACAAAGGTCACGAAGAAAAGAAATACACAATTATTAAAATCTACAATTTCGATCATTAGTAATAATTTCGAACATATTTCATTAATACCTAATAATTTTCCTTCGTGACCTTCGTGCCTTCGTGCCTTCGTGCCTTCGTGGTGAAAAATTTTTAAAGTGTCAGAATATTTAAACTTGCTGAGTTACCAGTTTTTATAAGGCCCCATAAAAAAAGTAAAACCTTTTTGACCTAACTTTTCAGTAAGTACTTGATTTCACCTTTTATCAGCAGTATTTTTCCTTTGCACGGTATAAAAATACTTTAAGGAGAAATCATGAAAAATTTAATATTTTGTTTTGACGGAACATCCAACGACCCATCCGATTCCACCGAAGAAAAAACCAGCACTGGAGGAATCAAAGACAGTAGCATCAGTAACGTATTAAAAATGCATTTATTATTTGGTGGTGACCTGCATGATGGAAATGCTCATGGTCTTCCCCAACTTAGTCTTTATTATTCGGGTGTTGGCACCTATGGCAGTAAAATAAAGCAGCTATTCAATGCCGGACTTTCTTTAAAAGATCCCGGCCGAATCATAAACGATGCAACAGAAGATTTATTAAAGCACTATGAAGCTGGAGATAAGATCTTTATTTTTGGTTTTAGTCGTGGAGCGGCAATAGCCAGAAAGTTTGCATCAATATTAAAAAATGAAATTTCAGAAAAATATAAAATACGATTTTTAGGCTTATTCGATACCGTTGCCTCTATCGGTATGCCGGACTTAAACACTGATGAAAAAGCATCATCGGATGTTCAGTTTGAAAATCGAACCGTATCAGGAAATGTCAAAGAAGCCCTGCATCTTTGTTCAATCGACGACAAACGCAAAGCTTTTCAACCCACTTTAATGAACACAGAAAGTCGCATAACTGAAATCTGGTTTTCTGGAGCACATTCCGATGTCGGCGGTAGTTACCACCGTGATGGTTTATCTGACAATACCTTAAGGTTCATGCTGGATGAACTGGAACGACGTAAGTTGGGGATCTCCACAGTTGCTGCCAGTGAAATCAAATATAAACAAATTAATGCGGCAACAAAAGGAGTTGAGATAGAATTTGACGACATTGTTATCGAACCCAATGTGTTTGGTAAAAACCATCAGCAATCTCGAGGCTGGTATTTAAAATGGACCCTTTATGACCGCAGTGTAGTGGTTATGGAGAAAGATAAAATAACTCGTAAAAAACCTAAAATTCACCATAGCGTGGCAGAAAGAATTTATGGTGATATCGATTACCGTCCAATTGGATTAAAAAAAGCAAAACATACCATTCTCTACCAGGACAATACTGATAATGATTTTGAAAATCTCAGCCATCACATCAGAATCGGTATGCGTTCTTTACGACCTCTGGATATTGGTGAATCCATAGTTGTACCTGTCATGGCACATCAATTCCATAATAGAACGGGTGTACTTCTGGAAAAGGGTCACAGTTATTCTTTCAAGGTAAAACCAAACCAGAAATGGAAAGATGGCGGCATAGAATGTGATGCCGATGGCTGGAAAAGAAACAGAGCCGGCATAGGCTGGATTAAAGAGCTTGCCATCAAAGGCATGGAACCTTATAGACGTGAGGAAGATGCAAACTGGTTCAAGTTAATCGGTGCTGTCGGAGACAGTGACAGGGAGCAATTTATTATCGGTACAAAACTTACCAAACATCCGGTTCAAAAAAGTGGTGAATTCTGCCCTTTTGCAAATGACCTGAAACGCATGTATGGAAATAATGAAGGGAGAATTTACCTGACTGTCAAACGACTGGATTAGCAATAATCTGAATACGTAGGGTGTGGCACGCGCACCATCCCGGCTCAAATCTAAATAGATTGACGCACGGCCCACCCTACAGATTTTCAATTTTATCTCAAATGTATTAGAAATCAGTTACAAACGGGTTAACTTCAAAAATTTAAACTCATCAGTAAACTGAATTTCAAATCTCCCCTGAACTCCCGAATGACTTACAAATGGTTGTAACTCTGAAACTGGAAACTGTACATTACGCCCATCCTCTGATTGCACAGCGACAAATTTAGCTAATCCCCGGTAATAAGCCTGAAGCTTTTCAGCTGAAATATTTAGTTTAAAGCGTAGTTTTTGCATGAATAACGGTTAAACCAGAAAATGAATAACTGTATTTGAAATCAGGGTCATTAAACGTTCTGACCATACTACACCAGAGATTGACTAAAAGCGCATTTGTCGAACAGATTTCTTTTCTGACCTCAAACACCCATACATAAAAAAACCCACGCGAGGTGGGTTCTTTTATGTATGGCGCGCCTGGAGGGAGTCACATATATTCTTTAACCTATTGTTTTTACTATTTTTATATGAATTTAAAAATCACTAAGTACCCCCATATATACCCCCAATTTACTTTGCTTGCGGGGGGTATATTTTTAATATTATTAGCTAAATAACCGTAACGAAACCATAAAAATATAACAATTTTTTTATAAACGAAAATAAACCGGCTAAAAAATTTCTGTCACTAGCTTTGGTGAGGGGTGTGAATATCCCGCATTTTTCAAAAGTCAGGGAGTACCTTTTTATTTCTGTACCGGCTCCAGCTCCCTAACCACAAGACTGAATCCATGAATACTCAATACCCCTGTCCACTCCAGCCCGGCATCTGAACATAACTCATGATTAAGTACGGGTAAGGGAATAATAATCTTCCAAGGTTGCCGGTTCACCCTGTAGGCTAACAGAGGTATTTTATTGATCTGTTCGGCCTGCCCTACTGTCTGCTTCCAGAATCGTCTTAAGTCTGCATAAGTTACATTCTGGTATCGCTTGCATTCAATAGCGAACCTATCCAGGCTCCGGGCTGCTTCCCCCTCACAATCAGGATGAACAATAAGATCATAACCTCCGCCTCGTGATTGCTCAAGGTTACGAATAAGCTTTACCCCTAAATGGTCATAGATAAGGCTGGCAAACTCTCTTTCACCGGCTGCGCCTTTCGTTCTGCTGTTGATCATGACTATACCTCGCACAAGAACTCATAGAATGATTTAACTGATACCGGGTATTGTCGCTCTGTGTATATCTTCAATCGTTTATTGTGGCTGGAATAACTAAAGGCGCAGTCATCCACAATATCAATAATAAGCCCTTTCTCCTTTCCGTCATGAGGTCTAATCACTCGGCCTATAGCTTGCAGTAACCTTGCCCGGCTTGATATGGGTGAAGCTAATACAAGGTTAGTCCAGCATGATACGTCCAGGCCTTCACCTAACAGGCCGATAGTGCCAATAGTCAGGCCTGCTGATCGTGTGGCCTGCATAGCCTGGGTTCTCTGCTCTTTGTTAAGTTGCCCATGTATCAATAGGGCTTGCTCATCACAAGCCTGATATATATTTTCAGCATGTTCTATCCTGTCGGTCAGAATTAAGGTGGGTGCATCACCGGCCAGAATACGTGCTGCTGTGCTGATCGTATTATTTCTATCCTGATCATTTGATATTTCTTTCAGATAATCATTCCAGCTTTCAAGCTCGGGATATTCACAGCCAGTATGAATAGCCAGTATTTCAGCCCCGGTTATTCCTCCGGCCTGCTCTACGTCCTCAGCTTTGATTTGAGCAAGATTATTGCCTATGGCTCTATTGATTAAGATTGAAAGCCCGTCCCGCCTGTAAGGGGTTGCTGTTAGCCCATAGCGGTATTTACAGGGTAATAAGTCGATAACCTTCATAAACGTATTAGCCGGGATGTGGTGGCATTCGTCCACCAGTACCAGCCCGTACTTTTCCGCAATTTGAGAAGTTTTCAGTTCATTCCTGCCAAGTGTTTGAAGCATGGCTATTGTGATCTGCTCGCCTTCCTTCCATTGACCACCTCCAATAAGCCCGGCCTCGATCCCCATCAACTTTAATATTTCACTCTGCCATTGTTTAGCTAGTTCTTTTGAGTGAACCAGTATTAAAGCCCGTTGCTGTCTTTTGTGGATAACGCTTAAGCCTAAAATAGTTTTTCCTGATCCGGTCGGCGCAATGATTAAACCCTGTTCTTTTTCAATAGCCTGGTTGATTGCCTGCTGCTGGTAAGGCCTCGATTGAATGTTATGTAATGGCGGAATGTTTACCGGGCTTAACGTCCTGTCATCTATAAAATCAGTAAGTACATAAGGCAGGCTGTCCAGATATCCCCGGGGTACTATCAGGCAGCCATTAATATTTGCATAACTGGTTAACTGTGGGCTGATATAGCGGGTTGATCGGTTGTATTTAATGGCTTCGGCATGTGCCGGGTTTTTATAGGTGTTATCGCTGATAATGCTATTGATAACTCCGGCCTGTGCTCCTGTGATATTTAGTGCTTCTCGAATATTTACTTGCATAACTTCGCCTCTTCTCTGATCCAGATATTTCCTGCTTTTCGCCCGGCATTCTGTTTGCCGTTTAAATTGCTGCATTTATCAAAAGCCTGTTGATATATCACAAGGTATTGATTCAGAATTTTAAGGCGCAAATAGTCCGGCCACTTGGCCAGGTGATAACGAATATAAGGCCGGTCATCTTTCGCTATGCTGTTGATAAGTTGTTCAAATTTACCGGCATTCTGGCGGCTGTCATCGTCAATAACAGACTTGGAAACTTGGAAACTTTTGGGGGTGTTTTTAGGGGTAAAAGTTTCCACTATTTTCAAGGCAGGTTTCCAAAAAGTTTCCACCATAGTTTCCTTGGAAACTCCTTGCTGTGTAAGGCTTTCAGGCATATCTAACTTACTGGAAGTTTCCACCATAGTTTCCAGAATAGGGGTAAAAGTTTCCAGTTCGCCCCCTATAGGGTGGAAACTGGAAACTTTTGGTATTTTTTGCCCTGATCCAGCTATTCTGTTGCAGCGTTCAAGGAATGATTCTGATTGTATAGAAGGTATCATTTCCGCCCCCCATCTGAATTAATCAATCCCTGTGCTTTAGCCTTTTTGACATACTTAGAAACGGTTGATTTTGCTATATCCAATTCCTGTGCTATTTCATGCTGCCGCAACCCGTCATCACACAAACTAACTACTTTTTGAAATAAAGATTCTTCCAGGCTTTTTACTGTCCAGTAAGTGCCTTTTTCCGGGTCATGATCAAGCTGAACTTCTATAGGTTTGATATCATCACCCATACAGCCCCGCGCTTTCTGAAAATGAATTTCAAACCTTGCGCCCTGTGAGTGCTCATAGTCTGACGGGTGCTTCAGTTCCATAACCGTATCAAGAACATCACTCCTTTTTGATGTGCCTCTCTGATCCCCTCCTTTGCCTGCATGATGCACGAATAAAACAGACTTACCTTGTGATCTAAGTCTTAAAGCCCATTGCTGAATTAGCATCCAGTCATCGGCTTTATTTTCTGCGCCGGTTCTGCATAGGGTGCTGATATTGTCCACAATGATTAAATCGGTTTCATTGGTCAGGTGTTCAAGTTCCTTTTGCCCTTCAATGGTTCCAATATCCGGCATAATGCCTTCAATTAAATCCTGATTTAATACTGTAAATTTTTTAATAGGTTCCTGCTGGCTGGCTGTTGCTATACTGGCTATACGTTGTTGCATGGCATTGGCTGGCATTTCTCCATCAATGTAGAGTGTGTTCATCGCTTTAGGGATATTCCAGTTAAAAACGCTGCCCCCTATGGATAACTGATAAGCTATTTCAAGTGCTATATGGGTTTTACCTACGCCGGTTTTAGCGTATAGCATCACCAGCCCTTGTGAAGGAAACCACGGCTCAATAATATTCTCCCGGTGTGGTAAATCCATTGCCATAAGGTCACGAATATCAATGGCTTTTAATCTGTGTGAGTCTATCGCTTCAAGCTGTGATTTAACGGCCTGTAAGCCCTCCAGTCTCATTAAATCGTTGAAGTCAGTAGGTTGACTGGATAAGTCTTTAAATCGTGGGAACACGGCCTTAGCTTTGATCTGCTGTGCTGCTTTATTGGCATTGATACTGCCAGCGTTCGTTTTATTAAACTGATCGTCATCACCACAAATAATAATTTCTTTCTGTGGGTGCTTTGACTTTATAGCCTGGGCAACATTAACCAGATTAAAAGCTGAATAAGCACAATAGACCTGTTTACCCGTTGCCTGGTGGATGGTTGCGCCGGTACTGTAGCCCTCACAAATATAAAGTATTTCTGACTCTGCCCCGATTATATGAAAAGCATTCTTTAATGAAGTTCCTTTCATGGTGGCTTTCCAGCCCTTCACCGGGTCTTGTGTGGAATACATTTCTTCTATCCCACAAAGTAACCCGTCAATATTAAATGCACCAGATAATAGGGTTTTTTTATCGGCATCCAGTCGCAAGTTAAAGGCTTTTATCTCGCGCCTGTTTAATGCCGGGTGTTCGTATTGCTCCGGTACTGCTTTAGCATTATTCCACCGGGTGAGTGCTATTATCCGGCCTGCTGCCTGTTCTGCCTGCCTTGTGGCTTCGTCCTGAATCTTTCGCTGTGCTAACTCCTGCTCAATTTGTACGCGCTCATGGTCGGGTATTTCACTTTGCCCCTGATCCCACGATTTATAAACATAGGTAGCTTTATTTTCTCCACCTGTTTCCCGATAATCTCCCGCGCTTACCTGTAGCCAGGGATACCCATTACTGATACCTTCATCAGCTTTGTACCAGAATGAAGGTTGTTTTTTGTCACGCTGCCACTGCGCCCCGGTATTCACCTTAAGGGATTGAAACGGGAACCCCTGCCCCTGCATTTCTGACAATGCCAGGTGATGAAGGTCAGTTGATCCGGTTAGACGTTGTTGCAGCCCTGAATGCTCCCGCCTGAATTGGCGGGGGCTGTGTGTGGTTGACTGTTCCATGATTCAAAAAGGGATATCATCAAATTTTTCAGGCTGTGGGGGCTGTGCCTGGGGTTGTTGCTGTATGGGTGCTGGTGCTACCTCCGTTCTGATTCGTTCCTGTATCAGTTTTTTAGTGCGAGGGGGTAACAGTTCATAAGTTTCCTTGTCGGGTTCATCAATATCAAAATATAAAAGCTCTGCCTTTGCCTGTGGTGTCGGCATACTGGCAGGCATAGGGGTTAACATTTCTATATTTGCATAGGTTCTGTCACCTTTTACAGTGTGAGCTATGGTTATTAGTGCACCACTCCCCATTAATCCACGAAGTTCGGAACCTTCCGCCGGTTCCCGTCCTCCATTCAGTGATTTAACGCGCTGGTATAGCTTGGCCTTTTCATTGAAGCTGACGGTCAGTTCTTCAAAAATTGCCAGGGGGTAACCATCCTGCCCGGTCAAGTCTGGCAATTCATAGCCTAACCTTACTATGTCCCTGATTTTCTCCTGTCCCTGGTAAACTGATTTCTGTTTACCCACAAAAGCCATTTGAGTAAGTATTGCTGTGGTGGTTCCTGCTGCTGGTAATTCAAAATCTGATTCTGATTTAGTAAAGGTTTTCATGTGGGTTATACCTCGGGGTTCATGGTGGCGTATTTGGGAAGGGTTAAGGTCTGGAGGTTTTCTGAATAGCCCGGCCATTGATTTAAACGGGTGCATTCATTGAAGATATCAATAGCCTTTCTGTACAGTCGGTAACCGGCCTGCATAGACTCCTGATCCATCTCATAAACTGCTAAGTTATACGGGGGGCTTTTTTCGACTACCACAAAAATAAAGGCTTCCAGGTCATGCCCGGTTATGGCTTTATAGCCGTGTGCATACATAGCGGCTGATAAGTGATATTTGAAGTTTGCAGCTTGTCGGGGGAACCCTTCCGGGCTGGCATCGAGGGAGGTTTTAAGGTCACTAATTACATGCTGATCCTGTCGCAAATAGTCCGGCCTGATCTTACAATTTGCCCCTGTTTCATCCTGATAATATCCGCTGACTTCGGCCTTTCCATTTTTTAGAAGTTTGCTGGCTAACGGGTGAGCATTGACAGCATCAGCCATCTGTGCAACCTGTGCCACTTCATCAGCTTTCAGGACTATCTTGCCTTCGGCCTGTTGCTCAAACTCAGTATATTCTGCCTTACCTGCTTTGGTGCGTCGATTGATACCTTCCGGTAAGTGGGCTACCTGGTTGGGATATTCTTCCGGCTGAAGGATTAAGTAATGGGCTGCTGATCCAATATTCAGAGCGGGGGTGGTTGTGTGCTCTGTATATAGATCATTCTGAAAATGTGCCGGGCTTTTTAATATGGTCTTACACTGGCTGGAAGATATAAAACCATCAGGTTTGTGATATTCAGTATCAGGGATATTTTCAATGAAGATGTTTTCTTGTCGGTTGGGCTGGCTCATGATTGAACCTCCCCGGGCTTTACATATTCAAGCTGTTCATCGTTGCTGTCTAAATCAGCCAGCCTCCAGCGTTTTAAATTGCCGATTTTTACAGGTGGGGGAAGTGTTCCGTCCTGAACTCTTCTTCTTATGGATGATTTTGATATGCCGTATCTTTTGCATAAGGCTATATCATTTACGAATTGTTGTGACATGCTGTTTTACTCATTGCTGTTAATGAGTTTTCAGAATGTCTCAAAGCTATTCAGCTCAATAGTGTCATGGTATGGCAGGGTTTTATGTCAGAGTTAAGAATATAGTGTAAAAACCTTGCTATTATTAACCTTCAATATGTCAGTTATTTTTTCTGTCCTGTTTTAATATCGTAATAGCTGCTAATTAGTTGCTTTAGAGTCTCAATCTCTCTTGATGTTTTCCCTTTACTTTCTATTAACCAGCCTTGTATTTGTCCCTGTTGTACTTTATCAGAATATTTTTTAAATTCGGGTGAGTCTGCAAAATCCTCTATTATTTTAATTACAGGCATTAATGTCTTTAGCATTTTGTCATCAATGTTTTTTTTGGGCGGGGATAATTGGCCGGTTAGTCCTTTGAAGCATTCATGAAAATCATTTTCTTTTGCAAATTTTACTAATTCGGACATAACAACTGTTTCAATTGTTCTGTGAGTGCGTCTCTCACTTTGTGATACGAAAGACTTCCTAACATTTTGTATAATTTTTTTATGTATTAAACCAGCATGATCAAGAGAAGCAATATTGCTGTGTGCTTCGCTTACATAGAGAAGTATTTCAGCATAGCGGGGGTGATCATTTTTAATCTTTAGCTTTGGGTTGATCGGTGCCATTCCTGCTAATAAGCACCCTGCTTCAAAGTCTGTAACAACTTCGCGTATGCTGTAGGAGTGCCAATTCGGTTTCCTTTTTTTAATTTCCATACATCACCCTTCACAAGCGATCCCCCACAAATAAAAACATCAAGCCAGGCCGGGTGAAGGTGTCCGGCTTTTCGCTCCGTCGAGCTATGCTTGATGGTTTGATTATATCAATTTATTTATTGTGACTGTTGTTCATGCGGTACAGAATAATCTTTCATGACTTGCTTAGCTGTATCAGATAATTGCCTAGCCTCTTCACCGGAATAGCCACGAAGTTTAAACAGGCGTATTAATTCAATTTGTACTTCTGAGATATATTTTTCATCCATTATGTAATCCTCATATCATTTATTAAAAAGGTACTTCCAGCTCGTTTCCTTACTTACGGGCTAAATACTCGCAAGCTTTTTGCAGATAACTGGCTTTTAGGTCAACTTCGTTACTGTGGGCTATGCTCTGGCTTTAGTAGTCTTAAACTTACCCGTTACCACGTTGTTTTGATCATCTGCCAGTGAATCAATATAGTTAGCCCATGTTTGCATCATTTCTGTTCTTTCAGGTATCCATTCAGCTTTATTGTAAGCGGCTCTGACTTCGTCCTTTTCTCCGTGTGCCATTTGTTTTTCTATAAGGTCAAATCTATAGCCCATTTCATTTAGGTGGGTGCTGGCAATATGGCGGAATCCGTGAGCTGTTTGTTTACCCTTATAACCCATTCTTTTTAAGGCCTGGTTAACTGTATTTTCACT